>Ga0065165_1000042_pt1 | contig 203874 bp, 166 predicted proteins | sample AraplaMF_Cvi_mMF_FD_63813 | JGI IMG/M metagenome (GOLD analysis project Ga0065165, IMG submission 63813) | Arabidopsis root microbial communities from the University of North Carolina, USA - plate scrape MF_Cvi_mMF (version 2) (version 3) | ecosystem: Host-associated > Plants > Roots >...
TGATGATCTTTTTAACTCTTGATGCAATGTCTGACATAATTTTAAGTGTTTTTGGTTTAAAACTTGACTGCAAAAATATAATTTTTATTGAATTGGCAACTACGCATCTAAATTTTCACATATACGCATCAGTGCTAATGGCCGCAAACATAGCCCCAGCTTGTCTTTGCAATCATTATTAATAAATTGGCGTACCTTGTTATTGGATCGACGGAAGGCCAAAATTGACTGTCGTAACACCTAATTCCACCATTCAACCCGTTATTGAACCATTTATGGACGTATTAAGAGCTCTTAACTTTAATTAACACTCAGCCTTCCCTAGCGCCTCCGCCATTTATTAAATTTGCCGGGGCAGCCTGCGCCAAAGGGTGCCACGTTATCAAAATCCAGGCGAACTAATTATCATGACGAACAGTAAAAAGATGCTGAGAACCATACTGTTCACCATTATTGGTGCAGTAGTCATTTTCCTAGTGTACAAAAAGGTAGCAGACGGCAAAAGAAAAGAACCAGCCGCTCCTGCCAGCCGCAGCGGAGGCGGCGGCAAGCCCCCGCTCTTAGATGCCTATATCGTCAAAACAACCAAGCTGGACGAAACCATTGAAGCCAGCGGTACCCTCCAGAGTAATGAAGAAGTCGAGGTTAAACCGGAGATCACCGGCCGCATCGTTGGCCTCTACTTTAAAGAAGGTGTGAACGTAGCTAAAGGCGCCCTCCTGGTAAAGATCTATGACGAAGACCTCAAAGCCCAGCTACAGAAGCTGCAGCTGCAGCAGCAACTGGCTAAAACCACCCTGCAACGCCAGGAAAACCTTCTGAAGATAAACGGTATCAGCCAGCAGGATGTAGACGTTACCCGCAACCAGGTAAGCGCCTACGCCGCGGATATGGAATATACGAAAACACAGCTCCAGAAAACGGAGCTGCGCGCTCCCTTCAGCGGACGCCTCGGCCTGCGCAGCGTCAGCCTGGGCGCCATCGTATCCCCCACCACCATTATTACCACCTTACAGCAGATAGATCCTTTAAAAATAGATTTCTCCATACCGGAAAAATACCGCACCGCTATCAAATTGGGCGATGCCGTAACTTTCCGGGTAGCCGGCGATAATGATAATTATAAAGGCAGCATCTATGCCATGGACCCGAAAATAGACCTGGCTACACGTACCGTAAGGATCAGGGCCATTATGCCTAACACAGGCAAGCTGTTTCCCGGCTCCTTTGCCAAGGTTACCCTGGGCCTCCGGGATATGCCCGAAGCCATTATGATCCCCACCCAGGCCGTTATTCCGGGTACACGGGACAAAAAAGTGATTGTAGCAGACAGCGGCAAAGCCAAATTTGTAGTAGTTGAGACCGGCATACGGGACGAAAATAACATCCAGATCACCAGCGGATTAAATGTAGGGGACACCGTCATCACCAGTGGAATTATGCAGCTGAGAGCCGGCATGCCGTTAAAATATGATAAAGTAAACTAAACACAATGAGTCTTCCATCCTTATCCCTGAAGCGTCCGGTTTTTGCCATTGTGATGAACATCATCATCGTGATATTTGGTGTGGTGGGATTCTCCTTCCTGGGCGTAAGGGACTTCCCGGCAATAGACCCGCCCATAGTGAACGTTCGTACTTCCTATGCAGGCGCCAATTCTGATATTATTGAAACCCAGATCACTGAACCGCTGGAAAAACAGATCAACGGCATCGCCGGTATCAAGAATATTTCCAGCAGCAGCAGCCAGGGTACCAGCAGCATTACCGTAGAGTTCGAATTAAATACAGACCTGGAAGCCGCCACCAACGATGTGCGCGATAAGGTTTCACAGGCCCTGCGCAACCTTCCTCCAGACCTGGATGCACCTCCCGTAGTAACAAAAGAAGATGCCAACTCGGATGCCATTATTTCCATGACGGTGCAGAGCAGCACCCGTAACCAGCTGGAAATCACCGAATATGCTAATAACGTACTGCTGGAAAGACTGCAAACCATACCGGGCGTAAGCTCCATCCGTATCTGGGGAGAAAAGAAATATGCCATGCGCCTCTGGCTGGATCCTGCCCGCCTTTCAGCTTACGGCCTTACACCCTCAGATGTACAGCAGGCCCTCCTGAAAGAGAATGTGGAGCTGCCCTCCGGGAAAATAGCAGGCAACGCCACAGAATTGACCGTACGTACCTTTGGCAGGCTCGATACCGAAGAAGAGTTCGATAACCTGATCGTTAAGAACGTCAACGGCAACGTAGTGCACTTCCGCGACATCGGCCAGGCTGTATTAGGCCCGGAAAACGAAGAGACCATCCTGAAAGAGTCCGCAATACCAATGATTGCACTGGCGCTGAGCCCGCAGCCGGGTTCTAACTATGTGGCCATTGCGGATGAGTTCTATAAAAGATATGCCCAGATCAAAAAGGATATTCCGCCGGACTTCGTGACCAACATCGCGATGGACAATACAAAGTTCATCAAGAAGTCAATTGAAGAAGTCGAAGAAACCCTGATCGTTGCACTGGTACTTGTGATACTGATCGTATACCTGTTCTTCCGCGACTGGCTGATGGCCTTCCGTCCGCTGATAGACATACCGGTTTCCCTGATAGGCGCATTCTTTATAATGTACATATGCGGATTCACCATCAATATCCTCACGCTGCTGGCCATTGTGTTGGCTACCGGCCTGGTGGTGGACGATGGTATTGTGGTCACGGAGAATATTTATAAGAAGATCGAGGCCGGTATGCCCCGTATGCGGGCCGCAAAAGAAGGATCTGAAGAGATCTTCTTTGCGGTGATCGCCACCTCCATTACACTGGCTTTCGTGTTCCTGCCGATCATATTCCTCCAGGGCTTCGTTGGTCAACTATTCCGCGAGTTCGGGATCGTAGTGGCAGGCGCCGTACTGATCTCCGCTTTCGTGTCTCTTACACTGACGCCTGTATTGAACGTAAAGCTTGGCCGTAAAACACATACCCACTCCTGGTTCTATCTGAAAACAGAGCCCTTCTTCCACTGGATGGAGAACGGATATAAGCGCTCGCTGCAACAGTTCATGCGGGTACGTTGGGTAGCCACCGTTATTATTGCGGGATGCCTGGTGCTGATCTATCTTCTTTTCCGCACCCTGCAGGCTGAATTGGCCCCCGTTGAAGACCGCAGCCAGTTCCGCCTCTCCATCACGGCTCCTGAAGGCACGGCTTTCGATTACATGGATAATTATGTTACCAACCTGGTTGGGTTCATGATCGATTCCATACCAGAAAAACAGATCATCCTGTCAGTAACCGCTCCAGGCTTCAGTGGCGGCGGCGCCGTGAACTCGGCCTTTGCCAACGTGGTGCTGTCAGAGCCCCATGAGCGGCAGCGCTCGCAGAAAGAGATCGTGAACATGGTGAACCGCAATATGTACCGCTTCCCGCAGGGAAGAGTGTTTGCCATCGAGCAGCAGACTATACAGGTAGGCCGCCGTGGTGGCCTGCCCGTTGCCTTTGTATTGCAGCACATCAACTTTGACTCGCTCGCTGCCGTACTGCCCCAGTTCCTGGAAGCGGCCAATGCCGATCCTACTTTCCAGGCAATAGACGTAGATCTTAAGTTTAACAAACCGGAACTGCGCATACAGATCAACCGTGATAAAGCAAGTGAGCTGGGGGTATCGGTAGAGGATATTTCACAGACATTGCAGCTGGCGCTTAGCAACCTGCGCTATGGATACTTTATACGCAATGGCAAACAATACCAGGTAATGGGACAGGTATTCCGCGCCAACCGGGATGATCCCGCCGATCTGCAGAACATCTATGTACGCAACAATCGCGGAGAAGCCATTCAGCTGGATAACCTGGTCACCATCCACGAAGAGACCAGCCCTCCGATCATTTACCACTTCAACAGGTATAAATCAGCCACCGTTTCCGCCAGCCTGGCGCCGGGTAAAACCATCGGCGATGGTATACAGGCGATGTACAACATCTTTAATAAACTGAAGCAGGATGGCGTTATCAATGACTCGTTCAATACCGCGCTGTCAGGCTCATCACGCGATTTTGCTGAAAGCGGCTCTAACACCAGTTTTGCGCTGATACTGGCACTGATGCTGATCTACCTAGTACTGGCCGCCCAGTTCGAAAGCTGGGTAGACCCCTTCATCATAATGCTGACCGTACCACTGGCCTTTGCAGGAGCCTTGCTGTCATTGTGGATCTTCAATCAAACCTGGAATATCTTCTCACAAATAGGGGTGATCATGCTCATCGGCCTGGTAACCAAGAACGGGATCCTGATCGTGGAATTCGCCAATCATAAAAGGGATGAGGGAATGCTGAAGAAACGAGCGGTGATAGAGGCCTCTGTTATGCGTCTGCGGCCTATTTTGATGACCAGCCTGGCCATGACCCTGGGGGCGCTGCCTATTGCCTTGTCACTGGGCGCCGCGGCTACCAGCCGTATCCCGCTGGGTATTGTGATCGTGGGGGGCATCTTATTCTCACTGGTGCTTACCTTATTCGTAATTCCGGCCATGTACAGCTTCCTCTCCAGGAGAAAGCCGAATAAAGAATATGAAGCGGCTATAGCCGCAGAGCAGGAAGCTGCAAAAGATGCTGCCATTGCTCATGCATGAAACTAAATCTGAAATGAAACTGAACGCTGTTAAACTATTATTGCTGTGCTTAGCCCTGACTGGTATAGCCGGTCAGGCGCAGGCCCAGATACTTACGCTTGAACAGGCCATAGACCTGGCGCTGAAGAACAACTACGACATAAGACTGGCTCATAACGATGCAGACGTACTGGCTAACGATTATGCCTACGCGAATTTCGCTTTTGCACCACGCATTAATGGCTCCGCCGGCAGAACCTGGAGCACTACCCGTACCAACCAGGAGTTTGCCAATGGCAACAAGCGGGACACCAGCGGTATCAAAAGCAATAACTATACTGCTAACGTTGCCCTTAACTGGACCCTCTTCGACGGATTGAAAATGTTCGCTACCCGGCAACGCCTGGAAAGCATGCGCGACCTGGGCGAGCTGACCTTGAAGAACCGTATCATCAACACCGTTGCCAATATCATCAGCAGCTACTACGATATTGTGCAGCAAAAACAACAGCTGCGCAATCTGGCTGAACAGATGTCCATCTCTGAAGAAAGGGTAAAGCTGTCCGACGCCAAGTTTCAGACAGGCCTCGGTCCTAAAACAGACCTCCTGCAATCGCAGGTGGATTACAACGGCCAGAAGACAGCGTACCTTCGTCAGCAAACAGCCATCACGCAAAGTAAGGCCGTCCTCAACCAGCTCATGGCCATTGCAGCAGGCAACACTACCTACGAAGTCCAGGACTCCATTCCGATCAACCTGGATCTCAACTACGGCGCTATGCAGCAGGGGGTGATGAATAACAACGCCGCTTTGAAAATCGCGCAGCAACAGGTCACCGTATCCGAGCTGCAGCTAAAAGAAGCCAGGGGCGATTACTTTCCAACCTTGTCATTCAATACCACCTATAATTTCAGCCGTGTGAATTCCAATGCGGCCACCAACTCATTCAGCCCCATCTTTAACCAGAACGGTGTGCTGAACTACGGCTTCTCTGCCAGCATCCCCATTTTCAACGGACTGAACGTAAGGCGGCAGGTAAAGAATGCCAAGCTGAATGTAGCCTACCAGCAGCTCTGGTTAGATAACTCCCGCAGCCAGATAAGCCTTAGCCTCGACTCTACTTTCAAAAGCTATGAATTTTATAAAACCGCTGTTACCCTGGAAGAAGAGAACATTGGCCTGGCCCGCGAAAATGCCATGGTAGCGCTGGAACGTTTCCGCCAGGGCGTATCTACCACCCTGGAAGTAAAGCTGGCGCAGCAAAGCCTGCAGGACGCATTCAACAGGTTGATCCAGGCCAGGTATAACACCAAGCTGGCCGAAACGGAACTGTTAAGGTTGAAAGGAGAGTTGTTGAAGGAATAGTTATTTTTAGGGCAAGCAACCTTGTCCGGATGACCTTAACAGATATTGCTAACCTCCGTCTGTGGAGCCAGCAGATCGCTGCTTCAAAATGTAAGACCGTAAAAGATGTAATTGCCTGGATGGGCGCCATGCAGGCGCAGGATCATTCCATGGCCAAATGGGCCCTGGGCGTACGCTGCCCTGCCGCCACCATCGCCAAAGTGGAAACAGCCCTCGATAAGGGAACTATTCTACGTACGCACCTGCTGCGGCCTACCTGGCACCTGGTATCTGCAGATGATATTTATTGGATGCTGGAACTGTCAGCGCCCTATCTGCTCGGCGGCCAAAAATCACGAAATAAAGAACTGGAACTGACCGAAACCATTTATAAGAAAAGTAACCGCATTATAGAAAAAGCGCTGTCTAAAGGCCATCTGCTACGCGAAGAGATACTGGCCGAACTGCAGCAGGCAAAGATCGCAACAGACGAGAACCGCTCATCTTATCTCCTGTTCCGGGCAGAGCTGGATGCAATTATCTGCAGCGGTAAAACAAGAGAGGGTAAACAAACCTATGCGCTCCTTGCAGAGCGGGTGCCCAACAGGAAAACACTAAGCAAAGAAGAAGCGCTGGCTACACTGGCAGAACGCTACTTTACCAGTCGTGGGCCGGCTACTTTAAAGGATTTCATCAACTGGTCAGGCCTCTCCATTACCGATGCCAAACGCGCCCTGGAAATGGTAAAGTCCCGCTTTCTTCAGGAAACTGTTAACGGGGATACCTACTTATTCAGCAGCGCCATTGCCAAACAAGCAAATGCCGATCCTGCCGTTCACCTGCTGCCCGGCTTTGACGAATTCATCATCGGCTATAAAGACAGAACAGCCAGTCTGCCGCTGGCGCATACTAAAACGATCATCAATGTTAACGGGATCTTTCGTCCGCCCTTAATAGTGAACGGGCAGGTAAAAGGGCTATGGGCAAGAACGCTGGAAGATGATAAGGTAGGGATAGCCCTAACGCTTTTTCCGGGTAGTAGCCGCCCGGCTAAGAAATTACTGGACCAGGCGGCAGAGAAGATAGGGCAGTTTTATGGCCTTTCCTCCTTCTTATCCTGCTGATACCTTTCAAACGACTGCTTAATATACAGCAGCAGGTCATAGTCTGTGGCAGTTTCCAGGAAATGATACCCCGGGCGGTAATGCAGCATGAAAGTATCCAGCTCAGGACTTTCGAGCTTTGTCATTTTCTGCACCAGTTCAGGAGAATAGCGATAATCTATAAATTTCTCCTTCTCCCAGTATTGCAGCTGGTCGCGGAAATGCTCTTTGCGCTTACGCGCCTTGCTGGGCATCAGGTAGGTAAGTGCCGTTACCGGGTTGGCCGGCAGCGTTTTCAATACGTCCAGTGCGCCCGGCTTCTTGTAGTTGAAATATTTGCCATACTCCTGGCGGGTGGCCAGTGAGTCCTGGTGATAATTCCGGCCCCTTACGTTTACCTCCTGCAGGCCAAAGATCCTTTTAGGCATGTATACGTTGATGGAGGTGTTTTCCAATGGCGCCACCACTTCTTTCTTATAATAGCTTAACATGGAGAATTCAATGGTATCACCGGGCTGAGCTTCTATTAAAAAACGGCCGCTTTCTGTGCTGAGCGTCCCTGATTGTGTTCTTTTGTTGATGATCGTGACGGCTGGGAGCCCCGTCTTGGTATCGGCGTCCACCACCATACCGGATATTTTTACCTGTATCTGCTGTGCGCGTAAAGGTTGTAGTCCCGCCAACAGTAACAGGAATAAAGGTAACAGTGCCCCGGCGTATAAAAGCTGTCTATTTTTCCTAACAGGCATCGTCAAATATAGCTTTCCCCTCGTAAATGAAAAGTTAAAAATGAACTGGTAAGTGTCCACACATTGCTGACTTAGTCCCCAAATCCAGCGGCCGCTAAAAAGCGAGCCCGGGAAATTTCCTATCTTTGATTATTACTCCCGGATTTTATGCCACAACGCGTATTTTTCACCACTTATAGCCACCAGCATACGCCTTGTATAAAGGGCGCCAGTATCCTCATAGCCCCGGAACCCCGTACTGTGGCCCACTGGCCCGATGTTTGTTCTACCCCCTCTGGCGGGCAATGGCAAATAGCCTGTAACACAATACTGTACTTAGATTGACCATATTGCTATGATGCATTTTCGTATAATCGAATACGGTAGTTGTGCTTACCGGGACATGGTAACCCTCCGGGATGCAATACTGCGCAAACCATTAGGGCTTACATTCACCGAAGCCTATCTGCAACAGGAGATCAACGACTGTTTGATAGGATGCTATTTGACAGAGAACGACAGGGAGCTACTGACAGGATGCTGCATACTGACGCCCGTGGACGAAAACACGGTACAGTTAAGGCAAATGGCCGTAGCCCCGGAATTCCAGGGCAGGGGGACAGGTCGTGACATCATCGTATTTGCAGAGCAACAGGCAATCAGCAACGGCTTTAGAGAACTGATGATGCACGCACGTAAAACAGCTGCAGGTTTCTATGAAAAGTTGGGATACAAAATTCACGGAGATGAATTTATGGAAGTAGGCATACCGCACTACGAAATGAGGAAAACACTGTAACTGTAGCCTCTCTATATTCAAAGGCTGCCCGGCATAGCAATCAAGCTTTGTAATCAAAAATCACTTACATATCATGAAAAGCCATGTACTCGCCGGGCTTGGACTGTGCTGTATCTTTTATTGTACTGCCGGCAGAGCGCAACAGGATACTACTGCGCCAGTACGAAAAGATACGACGGTTCAACAAGACTCTACTGTTAAAAAAGACACATCAAAACCTGCTGGTGTTATTGTTGCTGATACTACAAAGAGACCAACAACAGATACCAGCAAACCCAAACAGGATACCGGCCTGATCCTGCCTCCGGATTCCAATACCATCAAACAGGAGCTCACTAAGTTCACACTTACCGGAACCGTAGAGGATTCGTCCCAGACGCCTATCCCCGGCGCCAAAGTGCTGAACAAAAAAACCGGTGAAGCCGTCATGTCTGCACCTGATGGTAAATTCTCTATCAAAGCTGCCAGGAACGATACCATCATAGTATCGGCCGCTACCTTCGGCGAACAGGCATTGCCGGTAAAAGGACGCGAGCCCTTAACTGTATCGCTGACAGCCGCCGCTTCCGGACAGAAAACCCTGTCGGAAGTAGTGGTGACAGCTCTCGGTATCAAAAAGAACCCGAGAGCAGTAGGCTACGCCCTGCAGGAAGTTGGTGGTAATGCCGTACAGGAAGCAAAGGAAGTGAACTTCGTAAATGCATTGTCGGGTAAAGTAGCCGGCCTGCAGGTAAGCACCAATACCGGTTCCATGGGCGGTTCTACCAAGATGACCATCCGTGGTAACAAATCCATATTGGGAGATAACAATGCCTTTATCGTAGTAGACGGTGTGCCCGTACTCAACAACGTGCTCAACGATCCCAATCAGCAACGCGGTGGCGGCGGTTATGATTACGGCAGCCCCATCCAGGATATCAACCCGGAAGACATCGAGAATATCTCCGTACTGAAAGGCGCTGCTGCTACTGCCCTCTATGGCAGCCGCGGCGCTAACGGTGTATTGCAGATCACTACCAAGAAAAAACCTGATGCAGACGGTGGCATTGGCGTTACCTATAGCCTCAACGCACAGATAGACCAGGTATATAAATTGCCTAACTATCAGAATCAATACGGCGGTGGCTATACGGGTTTTGACACGGTATACTATAATCAGCATCCGGAAGCTTTCCTCAGCGAACAGAGCGCTACCTACGACGATAACAACGGCAAAGGCCGTTACGACCTGCTGCCGCAATACTATGCAGACGAATCCTGGGGACCTCGTCTCGACGGCCGCCAGGTAAGACATTACTGGTCATGGGATAAAGACAAAGGCAATCCTGACTTTGGTAAAACTGCGCCCTGGTCTCCCCAACCCAATAATGTAAAGAACTTCTACAAAACAGGAACCACCATCACCAATAACATTGCAGTGGGTGGCAGTAGCGACAAAGGCTCTTTCCGCCTGTCTTACGGCAATATGAAACAAACCTTCGTGCTGCCCAACGCTTCCCTCACCAGGAACAACCTTTCCTTTAACGGTAACTACCAGCTGGCTAAAAACCTGAACGCTGTAGTATCCGCCAACTATAGCATCATAGATGCCAAAGGCCGCCCGGGCACCGGCTTTACCGGTCCTAACCCCACACTGCAGTTCACCATGTACGGTCAACGGCAGCTGGATATGGAAAAGGCAAAGGACTATATGTTCGCCGATGGCTCACAAAAAACCTGGAACCGCAAACTCTGGAACGATCCTACGGTCGCATTCAGCAACGGCCCGTACTGGAACCGCTACCAGGATTATGAAACAGATTCCCGCAACAGGCTCTTTGGCTACGGTGGCCTGGATTATGAGGTTACCAGCTGGCTCACATTAAGCGGCCGTGTGTTCATGGACCAGTACAACTCTACCGAAGAAGAAAGGATGGCGCAACAACCTGGTGCTACCGGCCTCATTACCGGTTCTTATCTGAAACGCCTTCGCAGCTCACGTGAAATGAACTACCAGTTCACGGCAGACATCAATAAAGACTTTGGCGATTTCTCACTGGACGCTACCATTGGTGGTAACATCCTTCACAGGAAGTGGACAGTAAATGGCGGACAAACAGTAGGTGGGCTTGCCATTCCAGGTACTTATAATCTGCTCAACTCTGTACAGCCAGCGCAGGTGTTTGATCAGTTCTACGAAAAACAGATCAATTCGGCTTTTGCAACAGCTACCCTCGGCTACAAGAACCTGCTGTTTCTCGATCTTACCGGCCGTAGCGACTGGAGCTCTACCATCAATGTGGACAATAATCCCTACTTCTATCCATCCGCTTCTCTTTCATTCATCTTCTCCGATCTGTTGAAGTGGAAATGGCTGAACTACGGAAAGATCAGGAGTAGTATTGCTGCAGTGGGCGCCGACACCGATCCTTACCAGGTATATGACGCTTATGCACTGATACCGCCCTTTGGTACCAATCCGGTAACCAACGTGTTGCCTACCAAGAATAACCTGCTGCTGAAACCCGAACGTACCCGCGAGTATGAGTTTGGTACAGAACTGCAATTCCTCGACAACCGCATCGGTTTGGACGTTACTTATTATAACCGTACGACCAAGGACCAAATCCTTAGCTTACCTGTTCCAGCAGCTACAGGCTTTACGGCGCTCGTGGTGAACGGCGGTAACGTACGCAACCAGGGCGTGGAAATAGGGCTAAACCTGAATCCGATCCGTCTTAAAGGCGGCTTCCGTTGGGATATCAACGCCAACTTTGCCCGCAACCGGAATAAGTTGCTGGACATGAATATAGAACAGTACAATACCAGCCTGGACCTACTTTCGCTGGCTACGGACCGGCGTACCAACAAGGTATCCATAGTAGCGTTGGTAGGCCAGTCCCTGGGAACCATTATGGGTACTGATTATGTATATGACGCGCAAGGCAGAAAAGTAGTGACTGAAGCCGGGTTCTACAAAGTATCTGATATTCACCCCATCGGAAATGTAAATCCTGATTGGATAGGCGGTGTTAACAATACCTTCTCATATAAAGGCATCTACCTTTCTGCACTGATAGACATGCAGCATGGAGGCGAGTTCTTCTCTTACACCAACCTGTATGGTAAAAAATCTGGCTTGCTGGACGTTACCGCAGCAAACGGTATCCGCGAAAATGGCATCGTTGTGCCGGGTGTAACAGAAGATGGTAAAGACAATACTGTCAACATTACTGCAAAAGACAACTTCAGTCAGAACGGCGGTAACGTGATCAGTAAGGCTGACCTCTACGATGCCAGCTATGTATATCTGCGCGAAGTAAAACTAGGATATAATATTCCGGAATCATGGTATAAAAAGATCAGAGCGCAGGCCGCCCGTATATCGCTATACGGACGTAACCTCTGGCTCATTCATTCAAACGCGCCTAATGTAGACCCGTCCAACATTACCAACTCTGCAAGTAATGTACAGGGGATTGAAGGAGGTGCGCTGCCCTCGCTGCGCTCTTATGGCGTGAACCTGAATATTTCATTCTAAACAACAAACTCAACGGAAATGCTTACACGAATCTTTAAATATAGTTGCTACGTCTTGTTAGGATGCCTGGTGATGGCGGGTTGTAAAAAACTGGAAGATATCAATCACGATCCCACCAAGCCTACCACTACAGAACCGCAATACCTGCTTACAGGCGCAGAGAAATCTGCCATGGATATTCTATACGCCGGCCCCCAGAATGGGCGTACCGCCATGGCCTATGCGCAATACTGGACTGGTAACGATAAAGCGAACGATGCACGCTATCTGCTGGATGAAGGCATCAACGCGCCGATCTGGAACAACCTTTACAGTGTATCACTGCATAACCTGAACGAGATCATCCGCCTGAATAAGGAAAAACCACTGCCCGTTTCTACTAACCAGATCGCCATCGCCCAAATACTGAAAGCATGGATCTATCAGATACTGACAGATACCTACGGTAATATTCCTTACTCTGATGCGCTGCAGGATGTAAAAAATCTCAGGCCGAAATATGATGACGCTAAAGCCATTTACAATTCCCTGCTCGATACATTGACCCAACAGGCAGCAGCGCTCGATCCTTCACAGCAAAGCTTTCCTACTGGCGATGTGATCTATAACGGCAATGTGGCTGCATGGAAAAAACTGGCGCACTCCTTAATGCTCCGCCTGGCTATTCGTATAGTAGATGCAGATCCTGCCAGAGCCAGAAGCATTATTGAAGCCAACTGGCAGAATGCCATGATCAGCAATGCAGATAGCGCAGTCTTTAAATACCTGCCCACAGCGCCTAATAAATTCCCATATAATGAATCAGAAAGGGCGCTGTCTGAATTCTTTGTGACGTCAACACTCGTGGATTATATGGCAAGCGTGGAAGATCCCCGCCTGACAGTGTTTGCACGTCCAACGGTATTGGACACGGTTTATCGCGGACTCGCCTATGGAACATCAGAAAGCAATCCAAGCCGCCTGCCACCCTCCGGTTATTCTTATCCGGGTACGAGAATCTATGCCGCAGACATGTCAGGTATACTCATGACCTATCCGGAGGTGGAATTCATACTGGCGGAAGCCGCCGCCCGCGGTTTTGCCACTGGTGATGCAGCCACGCATTACGAGAATGGTGTAAAGGCTTCCCTCGATTATTGGGGTATAAAGGACACCGCCGCAGTGAACGGCTATTTGCGGAGAGTGCCCTATAATGCTACCGATTGGAGAAACGTAATAGGCACACAGAAATGGCTGGCGCTCTACCCGCAGGGCCTGCAGGGCTGGTTTGAACGCCTGCGGCTGAACTTCCGCAAACCAGGCGGCGATTCGCTGTTCATTGCGCCGGTAGACGGTTCTCTTGATCAGAACGTGAAATTTGTGCCCTACCGCCTTACCTACCCGGTAAGCGAACAGCAGCAGAACAGCGCCAGCTACCAGGCTGCAGCAACTGCCATTGGCGGTGACACCAAAGGAGTAAAATTGTGGTGGAATAAACAATAAGGGGGCTTTAGCAGTTTTATTATAAAGCAGCCCATGCTGCAGATTGCAAACAGCCAATTATCACTTGGGGGCTTTACTTTAAATTTGAATTACAAAGGCCTTCCTGTTATCAGCAGGAGGGCCTTTTTATGTGCAAATGTGCCTGCATATCCGCACATCAGTAAATCAATTGATCTTTCCCTTCACCAGCTTACTGAAGTTATTCCGCGCATCGTCATTCTCAAATGCACTGGTAGGGATCAGCAGAAAGGATTTTTTATCCCGGTACAGAAAGAAAAATTTCCGGGTTTCCACCAGACGTGAAAAATTATTCCAGGATAACTGCCGCTGATGATCACTGGCCCGGGTGGATATCATTAATCCATCCTCGGTGTATCTCAGCCGTATCTCGTCCTTAAAAGTGGCGGCCTTATTATAGGTGGATAAGGGTAACACATACCAGAATGCCCATCCGATCAGGACCGTCATGGCGATAATGCCAATAAGGGCATTCAGCGTTACCAGCTGAAAGAAAAATCCGGCCAGGGCGGCCAGCACTAATATACATAAGGTATTACGGAAGACTTTGATCTCACCCCGTCTTGAAAAGTGATAGCGTAATGCATTCAATACATCCTCCTTGTTATAACTAAACTCTACGTGCATTATGCCAGGCAACAGGTTTTTTATGGTCTACGATCAACAACTACTTGGGCGCGGCAATGGACATCGGGTTTTCCATATCATCCCGTTCTGTAACGGGAGCATATTTTTTACGGTTTGCTAAAGGTTTCTTGATCTTGTCAAGATCATCCTCATTCAAGCCAGGAAAATTATTCTTAATGAATTGGAAATACTGTTGCAGCGCTTTGGCGTCTACCTTAAACGGAAACACCAATGATTTACCTCCACCTTTCAGGTAATCATTACTATTGATCCTGGTTTCATTCTGCAGGTACCATTTGTAAAGGTCCACTACAGCATTCTCCAGGGCGCCATCTTCTACGGCGCTGTTATCTTCACGGCTCAGCATCCACACGTATTCCTCTACGCGGCTGGGCTTAACGGTAGCTTTTGCAGCAGCCTTGCTTTCACTGGATGGCTTCTCCGGATTCTCACACTTCTCCTTGTGCCCATCGTTGTCAGTGGCATATGCTGATGCGGCTGAGGCAATGATTACCATCAGCAGGAACAACAGCGTTCTCATGTGAAGATATTTTTTTGATGTTGGGGAAACAGAAAAGCCTTGCATGTTCTCCATACATCTTTGAGAAAATATTGGCATGCCTGGCTTCATATAGGTAATTTTTCAACTTTAAAAATACAAAATAGAATTTACAAATCCCAAAAACAAAATCACCCTACCTTTACCATTAACATTATTTAACATATCGCCCGCCGCCGCGGGCCCTTCCTTTTCTTATGATTCCTGCATTTATCAACTGGAGCAGCGGTAAAGACGCCTGCTTCGCCCTCTGGACCGCCCGGCAGCAAGGTATTTATGATATACGTTACCTGTTCACCACCCTCAGCGCCGGCTTTCAGCGGGTATCCATGCATGGGCTGCGGGAAGCCCTGCTGGATGAACAGGCCACGCAAATAGGCATCCCCCTGAAAAAGGCCTTCCTCCCGGAAAATGCCTCCATGGAAGACTATAACCGGCTGATGCAGCAGCAGATGGAAGCTATGCTGCAGGAGCATATCTCCCACGCAATATTCGGGGATATTTTCCTGGAAGACCTCCGGCAGTACCGGGAGACACAACTGGCCGGGATAGGCATGCAGGGAGTATTTCCCATCTGGAAACGGGACAGCCGCGAGCTGCTTCGGCAGATTATACAGGCCGGTTTCAAAGCCATTGTGGTATGTGTAAATGCCCGCTACCTGGACGCCAGCTTTGCCGGCCGGATCATTGATGAGCAGTTCCTGGCAGACCTGCCTCCCGATGTAGATCCCTGCGGGGAGAACGGGGAGTTCCACACCTTCGTTTTTGACGGCCCCCTCTTCAAAGCGCCCGTATCTTTTACTCCGGGCGAAACAGTAGAGCGCACCTATAGTGCCGGCAACTGGGATAACCGCTTCTTTTTCAAAGAATTACTACCCTGAATAAAAAAACAAAAGCAATGGATGAACCATTGCTTTCGAGAGTCATTTACAGTGCATGAAGAGTCATGCTTGTAGAAATATTTGGTTTTTCATAGGACAGTAACCATAATAAAAATTAATACAATAACAAATATATAAAAATTCTATAATGATGTTAGAGCAATGTTAAAGATTTGGAAAAGCTCAAAATCCAGCTTGAAATATTAGTAAAAAATTAAATAGGAAGCGCCTTTTTAAAAATAATCAAATGAGACCGAAAAGGAGAAAGCGGAAAAAGAGATTCGGGGGGTCAATTGCAAACTTATCTATTTCGGGTATCAACTAAAAAAGTAAGGGCACCTAGAAAGGCGCCCTCAATTTGTTACTATCCTATGAAAACCCTATTTGAATACAAAGGTAAGTGCATGTTAATTTTCTTTGAAATTTTCTGCCAAGAATAACAAATCATTAACAAGGCCTTTGCTGACAACGCTTTCAGCTGCATCCCATACTATTTCCGCAGTTCAAGCATTTGTAACAAGTGCCTGAACGTACGGTAATATGACCACAGGTATTACATGCCGGCGCATCGCTTTGCATACTGCGCATATAGTCCTGTGTGCTGTTCTCACCGGCTGCCAGCGCCTGTTGCTTTACCGGCTTGGGATTGGCGGTATTACCTTTTCCACTCAGCACTGTTACCCGCACATTGGATAATGAAGGTTGTGATTGCCCCGGCAGCGTTTCAGGCGTATCATCATCTTCTCCGGTATTACCGGGAGCATCCAGGATGTGCACCAGGTCTGTTCTGCCCAGGTACTCATAACCCAATACCCTGAAGATATAATCTATCAAAGAAGTAGCTGATTTAATGTTGGGATGGTCTACCATACCCGCCGGCTCAAAGCGCGTGAACACAAACTTATCTACAAACTCTTCCAGCGGCACGCCGTATTGCAGGCCCACAGAAACCGCAATGGCAAAGCAGTTCATCAGGCTGCGCAGCGTGGATCCCTCCTTGGCCAGATCGATGAAGATCTCTCCCAGTGTACCATCTCCGTATTCACCGGTGCGCAGGAAGATTGCCTGTCCGCCCACCTTGGCCTTCTGTGTAAAGCCACGGCGTTTACCCGGCAGCGTTTTGCGCTCAATGATGCGTGACAGCTGACGTTTCAGGGTGGTATCCGGACTGGCCTGCATACGCTTGCTCACTTCTTCCAGCAGTTCATCAATAGTAAGCTGGTTCAGGTCTATGATCTGTGTGGTTGCTTCCTTGCTGCTCTCTTCTGCTGCTTCTGCTTTTTTCTTTTTATCGCTCTTATTGCTCAGCGGCTGGCTCAGTTTAGAGCCGTCGCGGTACAGCGCACAGGCTTTCAATCCCAGCTCCCAGCTAAGCTTGTAAGCATCTTCTATTTCTCCAACGCTAGCCTCATTAGGCAGGTTAATAGTTTTGGAAATAGCGCCTGAGATGAACGGCTGTGTAGCCGCCATCATGCGGATATGCCCGTGCGGATGTATATAGCGCTCGCCTTTTTTGCCGCACTTGTTAGCGCAGTCAAATATGGGCAGATGCTCTGCTTTCAGGTAAGGCGCCCCTTCTACGGTCATAGTGCCACAGATGTAATCGTTAGCTGCTTCTATCTGCTCATCTGTAAAGCCCAGCTCATGCAGCAGGCTGAATTCCATATTGAAATACTGCTCTGGCTTGAAGCCCAGCCGCTGCAGGCATTCTTCGCCCAGCGTGTATACGTTGAACACAAAAGAAATATCGAAGGAGGAAGCAACTGCTGCGTCCAGCTTCTTCATCTCTTCAGCGATAAAGCCTTTTTCGCTCAGCGACTGGTGATTGATGTAAGGCGCGCCTGCAAAGCTGCCCGCCCCTTTGGCGTAATCAACGATCGCTTTTATTTCATTGGGCTTGTAACCCAGGTTCTCCAATGCGGTAGGAATACTCTGGTTGATGATCTTGAAATAGCCGCCACCACTCAGTTTTTTGAACTTTACCAGCGCAAAGTCCGGCTCTACGCCGGTAGTGTCGCAATCCATTACCAGGCCGATAGTACCGGTGGGCGCTATCACGGTGGATTGCGCATTGCGGTAACCATATTTTTCGCCCAGCTTAACAGCATCATCCCATGCTTTGGTAGCTGCTTTCAGCAGGTAATCGGGGCAATAGCGTGCATTGATGCCCTGGGGCTTTATTTCAATGCCCTCATACGCATCGGCCGCATCATAGGCGGCTGCACGGTGATTGCGCATTACCCGCAGCATATGCTTCCTGTTTTCTTCGAACTTGGGGAAAGCGCCAAGGTGGCTGGCCATTTCAGCGGAAGTGCTATAGGATACTCCGGTCATAATCGCGGTAATAGCTCCTGCAATACCCCTGGCTTCCTCACTGTCGTAAGCAATGCCGCTCACCATCAGCATAGAGCCCAGATTGGCGAAGCCCAGTCCAAGGGTACGGTACTCATAGCTCAGCTGCGCCACCTCTTTGGACGGGAACTGGGCCATGTGCACGGATATTTCCAGCACCACTGTCCACAGGCGCACTGTATATTCAAAACCCCGCACGTCAAACTGGTTCTTTGTTTCATCAAAGAAACGGCGCAGGTTCACAGAGGCAAGGTTACAGGCGGTGTTATCCAGGAACATGTATTCAGAACAGGGGTTGGAGGCGTTAATACGTCCTCCTTCCGGACAGGTGTGCCACTCATTGATCGTGGTATCATACTGTGTGCCCGGGTCTGCACAACGCCAGGCGGCGTAGGCAATCTGGTCCCACAGGTCTTTGGCGCGCACTTTCTTCATGGTCTTGCCATTGGTGCGGGCTTTCAGCTCCCATTCGCCATCCTCTTCCAGCTTGTGGAAAAAGCTGTTGGGTATACGTACAGAGTTGTTGGAGTTCTGACCAGACACAGTACGGTAGGCCTCTCCTTCATAATCCGAAGAATAGCCGGCATTGATCAGTGCCCCTACCTTCTTTTCTTCCTCTACCTTCCAGTTAATGAAGTCCATGATCTCAGGATGATCCAGGTCCAGGCACACCATTTTGGCCGCCCGGCGGGTGGTGCCGCCGGATTTGATAGCGCCGGCAGCCCGGTCGCCTATCTTCAAAAAGCTCATCAACCCACTGGAAGTACCGCCTCCGCTGAGCTTTTCTCCCTCTCCGCGAATACTGGAGAAATTAGTGCCCACACCGGAGCCATATTTGAAGATGCGGGCTTCCCGCATCCAGAGATCCATAATACCGCCATCGTTCACCAGGTCGTCTTCCACGCTCAGTATAAAACAGGCATGCGGCTGCGGGCGCTCATAGGCGGAAGTGGACTTCTCTACCTGGCCGCTGGCCGGGTTCACAAAGTAATGGCCCTGGGGCTTGCCCGTAATGCCATAGCTTTCATGCAGGCCGGTATTAAACCACTGCGGGGAGTTGGGCACACAGGCCTGATTCAGCATACAATACACCAGCTCCTCGTAGAACACCTGTGCATCATTTTCAGTCGCGAAATAATCGCCCCGCTCTCCCCATGCCCGCCAGCAATTGGCCATACGGTGCACTACCTGCTTAACGGATGTTTCACGGCCCAGGCTGCCATCAGGCTGAGGTACGCCCGCTTTGCGGAAATATTTCTGGGCCAGTATATCAGTTGCTATCTGAGACCATGCCCGGGGTACCTCCACATTGTTCATCTCAAACACCACATCCCCACCCGGGTTACGGATCACCGACGACCGCAGCTCGTACTCAAATTGATCATATGGGCTTGTTCCTTCCTGGGTAAAGTGGCGGGAAAACACTAGGCCGCCTTTGTTAATAGCCTGTTTCATCCGTTTAGATTATTTTTTTCCATTGGCAGGACGGGGAACCCGGCATTCACATAACTACACCAGCAGTAAGTGGCTGCGCTTAATGGTGTTGGATACCTACTTTAAGTAGTTGCTCAGGGTGTAAAAGGTGTTATTTATGCCCGGTTTCATCTGTCCCATGAATTGGAGATTTAACAATAAGATTTTTCTGAAAACCTGAGGTATTGCTAAAATAATTTTTTATATTTAGGATAAGCGATTTTTCTTTTTCACAGCTTGTGGATAATTGGAAAACCAACTGTCAAATGCCAACAGACCTCAGGCTGCAAGCCGTTTCCCTACCGTTAAATGCTTTAAATATCAGTTCATTAGGAATGTTAATAACCAAAAAATGGCCTAAACCTTGCTATGGTACAATTGGTAGGCCAGGTTTTACTCCAAAAGCAGGATCTCAGCTCCTATAAAAAATGAATGTCATGCATATATACAACACGGGTAGTCACTTTTACCAATTTTTTTATACATTTGCGACAACCGGAACAACGCTTATTTAATGTACAAAAAACTATACACTTCTTTCAGCGAAAGAAAAGCAAAAGGTTTAAAGTCATTTGCAGTCCTGATTGATCCGGATAAGGTAACGCCTGCTGGAATTACAGACCTTGCTGCCAAATGTGCAGAAGCCAAGGTGGACTATATATTCCTTGGTGGCAGCCTGGTGATAACCCAGCATCTCGATGAATGCGTACAACGGCTCAAATCCGCTTGTGACATCCCGGTTGTCCTTTTCCCCGGAAGCCCGACCCAGGTATCCCGGTATGCAGACGCCCTCCTTTACCTATCCGTAATATCCGGCAGAAACCCTGAGCTCCTCATAGGTCAGCACGTTGTGTCTGCCGCCGCCGTTAAACGCAGCGGGCTCGAAATTATTCCTACCGGCTATATGGTGATCGATGGTGGCGTACCTACCACGGTTTCCTATATCAGTAATACTACTCCCATCCCTGCAGATAAGGACGATATTGCCATGTGTACCGCAATGGCCGGAGAAATGCTCGGGTTGAAAATGATCTATATGGACGCCGGCAGCGGCGCCCGTGACGCCATCAGCGAAAGCATGATCACCCAGGTATCCAGCCAGGTAAGTGTGCCCGTAATCGTTGGCGGCGGTATCCGCGATGCTGAAAAAGCTTATCTCGACTGTAAAGCCGGTGCAGATGTGATCGTAGTAGGTAATGCGATCGAAAAAGATCTCACGCTCATTAAAGAAATCGCCGACGCCGTGCATTCAGCGCCGGTAGCTATAAAATAGTTAGCAATCGGCAGTTTGCAGTGGGCAGTCAATCAGTCGCTTTGACTGCAACCTGCCCACTGCAAACTGCCAACTAGCCTTCACAGGCTCATCATCTCCTTAAACTTTACCGCCTGCCTGCGGCTCACCTCAATTTTCTCCCCACCACGCATTTCTAACAATAGGCCCCCGTTAAAATAGGTATCGATCTTCTCAATCATGCGGAGGTTCACAATATGTTTGCGGTTGGCCCTGAAGAAGGTGCGCTCGTCCAGGCGTTCTTCCAGCGCGTTCAACGATTTCAGTATCAGCGGTTTGTTATTCTCGAAATACACCCGGGCATAGTTGCCCACGCTCTCAAAAAGGCGTATTTCCTGCAGCTTTACAAACCAGCACCGGTCGCCGTCCTTTACAAATACCTGGTCGTTCTCCGAAAGGATAGTGCGTATGCCCCCCGCGGCCGCCTGCCGTTCCTTCTCCTCCTGCTGATGCAGCTTATGGATAGCATCCGCCAGCCGTTTAGGCTCAATAGGCTTCAACAGGTAGTCCAGTGCGTTGTATTCAAACGCTTTAAGGGCATGTTCATCATAAGCCGTGGTGAATATCACCTGCGGCGTCCTTTCCAGTTCTGCCAGCAGATCAAACCCTGTTTTGTCCGGCATTTGAATGTCCAGGAACAGCAGGTCGGGATGCAGTGTCTCGATCTTTTCAAGCCCGTCTTTGGCATTTACCGCTTCTCCCACCACTACGATCTCCGGGTGATCGGCCAGTAATTTCTTTAGTTCGCTTCTGGCCAGGCGTTCATCATCAATTATTAGCGCTTTTTTCATCTGAAACTATTTGTTTGGTTGATGACAGTGGTTTTAGCGGCTAGCCCTTAGCTATTAGCCTTTAGCTAACAGCTGATAGCCAACAGCTAAAAGCTCTATATCAACGGCATCAGCACTTTTGCCTCCACCGTTTCTTCATTTTTGTTATAGATCTCAAAAGAGGCCCGGCTCCCAAACAAGAGGCTCAGGCGCTGCCGGGTGCTCTGTAACCCGAAGCCCTGCCCGTTACCGGGATCCAGCACCTGTATCTGGCCGGTGTTCTCAATAGTGAGCTCATGCTGCATCTGCCGCAAATGTGAGCTGATACGCACTACTCCTCCGTGCACCATCCTGGAGATGCCATGTTTGATAGCATTCTCCACCAGGGTTTGCAGCATCAGCGGCGGTACCGGCAATTCCAGCGTGTCCGGGTCAATATCATACTGCACCTTCAGCCGCTCCTCAAAGCGGATGTTCTCCAGCGCCAGGTAATCCTTCACAATATTTAACTCATTTTCCAGGCTTACTGTTTCAACTTTTTCTACCTGCATGGAGCTGCGCAGGATGTTAGACAGCTCCGTAATGGCCGTCCGCGCCCGCTGCGGGTTCTCATCTACCAGGGCCCGGATGCTGTTCAGCGCATTGAAGATAAAATGCGGGTTCAGCTGCGATTTGATGGTCTTCAGCTCCAGCTCCTTTACCGTACTTTCCAGCTTCAGCTTATCAACCTGGGTATTCCGGCTCCTGTCTACATAATGCCAGATAAAGTAGATCAGCCACCAGATCGTTGTGATCAGGCAGTTGGACAACAGGCTCCTGAATACCTCCTGTCCCGAGAAAGCCTTACGATGGTCCGGTTCCCGGAAAAAGTTGCTCACCGAGGTAGCCCCCAGGGACATCAGCACCCCGGCCCCTACGATCAGCGCAAAGAATAACAGTATCTGCTTCTCAAAACTATATTGAAACCAGTTTTGCCGGTTGATCACATTCCGCAGCAAATGAGTGGACAAGAGCCCAAACGACATCAAAATGATGATGTTGACTAAGAAGGAAGATTCTACTTTTCCATTGTAAGAATAAGCAAAGAATATATTGATCACAAAATATGCCATCCACCCCAGTACCTGGCACCACCAATATTTTGATATGTGTTTAAACATCAATCTGAAATTAGTAAACAGTCGCTTTATTTCAAAAATACCATTCAGCACTCCCCACCTGAAAGCAAATGTTATCAAAGGGCAGAAGTACGGATGGGTGGATTTAATTTACAACCTGCTTCCCGGCAAGGTCATCGGCACCCGCCAACTGGCGCACATATTAGCACATTGGCACATTATTTTTACCTATTTTTGCCATATATTTATAACAAACCCTGATCCGGTATTATAACTATGAACATTACTCCCGGTCCTTTGCTGGGCCAGATACAATACCCCGCCGACTTGCGGAAGTTAAGCAAAGAACAGCTTCACCAGGTATGCGATGAGCTACGCCAATACATCATAGACGTAGTAAGCGTGCATGGTGGCCATTTCGGGGCCAGCCTGGGCGTAGTAGAGTTAACAACCGCCCTGCACTATGTGTTCAATACACCGTACGACCAGCTGGTATGGGATGTAGGCCACCAGGCCTACGGCCATAAAATATTGACCGGACGCCGGGAGGTATTCCATACCAACCGTAAATACAAAGGCCTCAGCGGCTTTCCCAAACGCGACGAAAGCCCTTACGATACCTTCGGGGTAGGGCATTCCTCCACCTCCATTTCAGCCGCCCTGGGCATGGCCATCGCCTCCCAGCTGAAAGGCGAGCAGGACCGCCAGCATATAGCCGTGATAGGCGACGGCGCCATGACCGCCGGTATGGCCTTCGAAGCCCTCAACCACGCAGGCGTGTCCAATGCCAATGTGCTGATCATCCTGAACGACAACTGCATGTCCATAGATCCTAATGTGGGCGCGCTCAAAGAATATCTAACAGACATTACCACCTCCCATACTTATAACAAATTACGTGATGATGTATGGAACCTGCTGGGCAAGCTGCCGGTAGGCAAGCGCTTTACCCGCGAGATGGCCTCCAAGCTGGAAGCCAGCCTCAAAGGCATCGTGTCCAGCTCCAGCAACCTGTTTGAATCCTTCAGCCTGCGCTACTTCGGACCTATCGACGGTCATAATATCACCAAGCTGGTTGATACCCTGCAGGACCTGAAAGACATTCCCGGGCCTAAACTGCTGCATATCGTTACCACCAAAGGGAAAGGATATGCCCTGGCAGAACAGGACCAGACCCTCTGGCACGCTCCCGGATTGTTCGATAAGATCACCGGCGAGATCTTCAAAAAGCCGGTAACCACCCCGCAGCCGCCCAAATACCAGGACGTATTCGGACATACCATTATAGAACTGGCAGAGCTGAACGACAAGATCATGGGGATCACACCCGCCATGCCTTCCGGATCTTCCCTGAAATTTATGATGGAAAAGATGCCAGACCGCGCCATCGACGTGGGCATCTGCGAACAGCACGCCGTAACCCTCTCCGCCGGACTGGCCACACAAGGTATGCGGGTGTTCTGCAACATCTACTCTTCTTTCATGCAAAGGGCTTACGACCAGGTAGTGCACGATGTAGCCATCCAGCACCTGCCTGTGATCTTCTGCCTGGACCGCGCCGGACTGGTAGGCGATGACGGCCCCACTCACCACGGAGCTTACGATATCGCCTATATGCGGAGCATTCCCAACATGATCGTGAGCGCTCCCATGAACGAAGAAGAGCTGCGCAACCTCATGTACACGGCACAACTGCCTTCCAATACATCACCATTCACGATCCGCTATCCCCGCGGACAAGGCGTAATGCCCGACTGGCGTCAGCCTTTCCGTGAGATCGAAATAGGCACCGGCCGCAAGATCCGCGACGGAAAGGACGTAGCCATCCTCTCCATTGGTCATCCCGGCAACTTCGTAACAGAAGCCTGCAAGGAACTGCTGGCAGACGGATTGCAGCCGGCCCACTACGATATGCGCTTCGTAAAACCACTGGATACCGACATGCTGCACGAAGTGTTCAGCAAGTTCAATAAAGTGATCACCGTGGAAGATGCCGCCCTGCCGGGTGGCTTCGGCAGCGCCATACTGGAATTCATGGCCATGAACGGCTACCATGCCGAAGTAAGGATGCTGGGCATACCAGACCGTATCGTGGAGCATGGCAAACCGGAAGAGCTGCACCGCGAATGTGGGTACGATGCAGCCGCCATCGCAGCCAAAGTGAGGGAGATGCTCAAAAGCAAGATCACTGTAATAACAGAATAAACTAAGAAAGTCCAGATCCCGGATTCCAAATACTGATGATCTTTCCGAAGATCTCCGTGCTTTGGAATTTGGGATTTGTAATTTTACCCAGATGCCGGATCTCTATCTTCGTTTACGTATCACCGAAATAATAAAGGAAACACCGGACGCCTTTACTTACCGCCTGGAAAATACCAGACCTGAGCCGGTGATCTACCAGGCCGGTCAATTCCTCACCTTTCTCATAGAACTGCACGGCACTACTTATCGCCGTTCTTATTCTCTAAGCTCCACCCCTGGCATAGATCCCTTCCTGTCTGTCACCATCCGCGAAAAAGAGAACGGGGAGATCTCCCGTTACATCCTTCGCCACTGGCAGAAAGGAGATGTGATCACCAGCCTCCTGCCCAGCGGGCGCTTCACCCTGAATACCCTCGGGCCGGGGCCCCGTGATATTTTCCTGCTGGCCGCCGGCAGTGGCATCACCCCTGTCTTTTCCCTGCTGAAACATATCCTTTACCGGGAGCCGTCTGCCAGGGTGACCCTTGTATATAGCACCACTTCTCCCGGGAGAACCATCTTCTTTGAACAATTACAGGCACTGCAAACTAAATTCAGTGCACAGCTGCATATCATATACTTATTCAGCAGACAGCTGCCGGATAACAGTCCGGGGTTCATCCGCCGGCTCAACAACATCTCATTGGAACCACTGGTAAATGAGCGTCTCCGTTACAACAAGGATGACGCCGAATTCTTTACCTGTGGCCCTCCGGACTATATGCGCATGATACTGCTGACCCTTACCTTCATGGGTTTTTCAGAAGAACAGCTGCACAAGGAGAACTTTGTGGTGAACACTGCTATAAAGGTCGAAAAGGCGGGCCGCCCCCTGGATGCTTCTCCCAAAGACGTAGAACTACAGGTAGGCGGCAAATCCTATCGTATTACCGTACCCGGTGATCAGCATATTCTTGACAGCGCCCTGCAGCAGGGCGTATTGTTGCCCTACAGCTGTAAAGGGGGCGTTTGCGGCTCCTGCACCGCCCGTTGTACCAAAGGTAAAGTATGGATGCCCGTTAATGAGGTGCTCACAGATAAAGAGCTGGCCCAGGGCTTTATCCTTACCTGCGTAAGTTATCCGCTCAGCGGGCAGGTCCGGATAGAGCTGTAAAAAGCGGCAAGCTCCGAGCCGCAAGCTACAAGCTAACGCCGTTGGTCCAGGTCTCAGCATAAACCGTTTATCCCTTGTAGCTTGAAGCTTATAGCTTGCAGCTATAAATTTTGTCCTTCCCTTTTTTATCGTTAATTTTTGATCAAAATGCTGCCATGCGTTATACCCCTTTCAGGCTGGCAACTGTGTGTTTTGCAGGTATTATCCTATGGTTGTCTGTTCTGTTCTTGATTAACCGGATACTCCCGGAGCCTGTGTGGCTCTCCTACGGCCTGTTTGCCTTATTCAGCACAGCTCTGTTATTCTACTCATTATTCCGCTATCGTTTTGTGCTGCAATACTACCGTGTATTTGACAATCATCCCATTCCCATGTGGATATACGAATACGGTACACTTCGCTTTCTGGCGGTGAACCGCGCAGCAATAGAAAAATACGGATACAGTAAAAAGGAATTCCTCTCACTAACGCTAAAGGACATACGTGATCCGAAGGAGATCGCCAGGATGATGGAGAGCGTACAACAAAACCGCCCGGATGCTCAGTACCGTGGTTTGTGGAAACACCGCAAAAAAGACGGTACTGATTTTTATGTAGACCTCTACGGGCACGATGGTTATTACCTGGGCAAACGAACCCGCATCGTCATGGCGGTGGATGTTGACGCACAGGTAAAAGAAAGCATCGAAGCGCATGAACTGGCAAAGCGATATGATCTCGTCACCAAAGCTACCAACGACGCTATTTTTGATTGGGACCTTGCCACTGATAAAGTAATCTGGAATCATGGTCTTTATTCCCTGTTCGGTTATACACCGCAAACGGGCGCTACCATGGAATGGTGGCTGGCACAGGTGCATCCTGATGATAAGGATCAGGTGATCACATCTTTTGATGATACGCTGCAAAGCACAGATGATTACTATGAAGCACAATATCGCCTGCTCTGTGCCGGTGGCGCCTATAAATCTGTATTGGCAAGGGCTTACATCATCCGTGAGAACGGATCTGCCATTCGCATGGTAGGACTGCTGCAGGATATAGATCACATTGTTGAAAAGAAACAGATCATTCAACGCCTGCGCGAACAGAATGAAGGCCTGCGCGAGATTGCCCGCATCAACTCTCACGAAGTAAGACGGCCCGTAGTTTCTATCCTCGGTATCGCCCAGCTTTTTGATAAAAGCCATCAGGACATGTCGCTCAACAACCAGCTCATCGACTGGCTGTATGACAGCACATCACAACTGGACGAGATCATCCATAAGGTAGAAGAAAAAGTGAGGGAAATAGAGAAAAGTAATTAACGGCAGGCTACAAGCTTCAGGCTGCAAGTAGTGCTTAGCGATGCTTTTCTTACAATACAATACTTGTAGCTTGAAGCTTGCTGCTCGCAGCTACTTTGCAAATTGCTCGAACTCATGTCTTAATTCACCGTACAACTTTTGAAAGGTTTCCATACGGTCATGTAAGGTGCCAACATCGTCAACAGGACGGTCGTCATGAACAATAGCCAGGATGCCATTATTCATCAATTTCTTCGCAGACTGTTTGAGGTCATGGAACAATTCATCCGCTACTTCCATCTGGCAAATGAACTGGTTCTGAAAATGCTCTACATGAATAAGCATGTCAGTATCTGTTTTCCGGTGTGCCATCTGTTCTAACCTGCCGCGCATTTCCCGCATTTCCTGCCGCGCATTGTCTACATTGCTTTTCCAGGAATTGATCTGCTGCTGCAGGTCTGAACTCTGTGTTGGAATTTCCATGGTGTATTGATTTTTTTGTAGCAGTTAAATGATGAATGAACATAGAACGAAGTGCTCATCATTTCCAGTCGCTATCAGTCAATATCCATTGTCTATAGTGAAAGCCATTTCTAAGTTACGATCTTTTTTCTTTTTCCGACGTGAACCATGAAATACCTTCTATAATACCCGCAGCGCCCGGTTTTTCTGATTGTAGCACATGGGTGAAGGGCAAGGTATACTGCAGTAATGCCGCTTCGGCAAGCCCTACTACCACGCCTTTAAAACCAGTGTCGTATAGTGAGCGGTCGTTCATTGTATCGCCGGCTACCAGCACTTCATCGGCCGGGTAGCCCAGCAATTCCAGCAGCTGTATCAGTGTACTGCCTTTATTTACTCCTGCAGGTAATATATCCAGGTATTTCCCGGCTGACTGCAGCACATCGCAGCCCAGTTCGGTTGCAATGGCCGAAGCTACGTCAATAGGGGTAGTAGCGTCGTAATAAAAGGAACAGCGCCTTTCCTGGGGTACCTCCTGGTACCGTAAACCGGATACCTGCTCCAGCTGGGCCCTTACCATCGCCTCTCCGGGCCATTTCTGTTCGATGGCCTCCTGCAGGGGCTGCACCGGCTGAAGGTTGCTGCCGCTCACCACGGTAGCGCCCACATCGCAGATAATATAGTCCGGCGGTGGCATCTGCGGGTCTTCCAGTAAAGGCTGCACATTGGCCAGTCCTCTGCCCGTAACAAACACCAGGCTGATATCCCTTTGCTGCTTCAGCCAGCTGTATAACTGCGCTTTATCTTCCGGGCTGCCGCCCAGGAATGTGCCGTCAAGATCCGTTGCTAGTAACATCGCTTAAAAATACAAACAATTTGAAAATCAATCCGGAACAACTATGTCCTGCGTCGTATTGACACACTACTTATTTATGCTTATATTCAGGTTATTAAAACCACTCCACATTATGAAAAATTGGCCCTTTATACCCTTTGCTATCCTTGCATTATCCGCTATCCTCCCGGCCTGCAATAACAGTCCGTCAAAAAATGAGGACGGCACGCTTACTGTCAACGGCTTTAGCTTCCGCGACCTGAACAAAAATGGGAAGCTGGATCCTTATGAAGACAGCCGGCAGCCCGTGGAACAGCGCGTGAACGACGTGCTGCAGCAAATGACGCTGGAAGAGAAAGCCGGTATGATGTTCATTAACGGCACCAAGGTGAATGCCGACGGCAGCCTCGATGACAGACCCGCAGAAGGTATGCTGGCCGGACTGATGGCCGCCACCAAACTGGTTGACAGCATGAAAATGAACCATTTCAACCTCTGGGCCATACCCGCTCCGCCAAGGGAACTGGCCACCTGGTATAATAATCTTCAGCAATACGCCGCCAATACCCGTCTGGGTATCCCCATCACCATCGCCTCCGATCCGCGCAATCATTTCAGCAATAATATCTTCGCCATGCAGGCCAGCCGCTTCTCCCAATGGTGCGAGCCGCTCGGACTGGCGGCCATCGGCGATACCGCTCTTACACGCCGCTTTGCAGAAGTATCCAGGGCAGAATACGTTTCCGTAGGCATCCGCGAGGCGCTGCACCCGCAGGTAGACCTGGCCACCGAGCCCCGCTGGCCCCGTATCAGCGGTACTTTTGGTGAAGATGCTGATCTCTCCGCAAAAATGGCCTATGCCTACATACTGGGCTACCAGGGCAATACCCTGAATGATTCCAGTGTAGCCTGCATGACCAAACACTTCTCCGGCGGCGGCCCCCAGAAAGAAGGCCTGGATCCGCATTTTGAATTCCAGCGCGGACAGGTATACCCGGGCAAGAATTTCAACTACCACCTCATTCCTTTTGAAGCAGCGTTTAAAGCGCATACGGCGGCCATTATGCCTTATTATGGTGTGCCGATGGATCAAACCAGCGAGAACGTAGGCTTCGCCTTTAACAGGGATATTATTACCGGTTTATTGCGCAATAAATATCATTACGATGGAGTGGTATGTACCGACTGGGGAGTGATCTCCGATGCCAACCTGGGTACCACCATATGGCCAGCCAGGGCCTGGGGCGTGGAAAAGCTCAGTCCTGAGCAGCGCGTAAAAAAAGTGATCGATGCAGGAGTAGACCAGTTTGGCGGAGAGAACCTGCCCGAGCTGGTCGTTAACCTTGTAAAGAGTAAACAAATTACCGAAGCACGTATAGACACCTCCATCAGAAGACTGCTCCGCCAGAAATTCGAGCTCGGCTTGTTCGATCATCCCTTTGTAGATGCCGATAAAGCAGCCACCTTAGTAGGCAATGCCGTCTTCAGCCAGGAAGGGGAAGCCTCCCAGCGCAGGGCCATGACACTGTTAAAGAACACGGATAAAAAGCTGCCCCTGAAACCCGGCACACTAAAGCTCTATATAAAGAATATTGATCCTAAAGTAGCGTCAGAATATGGCGTAGTAGTAGACAAACCCGCTGATGCAGACATCGCCATCATCCGCCTCAACACACCCTTCTACCCGGTTGCTACCAAAAATCCTTTCGCGCTGATGTTCCACCACGGTGATCTCGACTTTAAAGGCAAACAGAAAGACAGCCTCCTGATGCTGATACGCAGCACACCCGCTATCGTAGACATCTACCTGGACCGTCCTGCCGTCATCCCCGAGATCAGCGAAGCTGCCAAAGGCCTCCTGGCCGACTTTGGCGCCAGTGATGCCGCTGTATTAGATGTGATCTTTGGTAAAGCCAAACCGGAAGGGAAACTGCCCATTGAACTGCCTTCTTCCATGGAAGCCGTACGCGCACAAAAAGAAGATGTACCGTATGATTCAAAGCAGCCGCTGTATAAGTTTGGCTGGGGAATGAGTTATTGATAGTATTCTTGTCATTGCAGGTTCCTCATCCTCGTCATACGCAGGGTGACGACATAATGGTCTTCCCTCCCGTCATTGCGAGGAGCAGTAAAAGCTTTTGTGTGTAGAGCGACGAAGCAATCTCTTCACACAATCTTCGCATAGATCATACAGGAGATTGCGTCAGGAGATTGCTTCGTCGCCCATGCGCTCCAATCCCCTCTGCTCCTCGCAATGACGCGGAGAGGGTGTCACTTCCGCAGCTATTTCACCCATCAACTCCCTAACACTGCCTCCAGCGTTATACTTGTATTCATCAATTTCGAAATCGGGCAATTCGCCTTTGCATCTTCCACCAGCTCATCAAACTTCTCTTTCTCCAAACCCGGCACTGTTGCATTCACCACCAGGTGACTACCCGTAACCGCGCCGTTCTCCAGCGTAACAGTAGCCTTTGTATCTATATTTCCCGGTGTAAAACCTGCACCGGAGATCAGGAAGCTCAGCTTCATCGTAAAACAGCCTGCATGCGCTGCCGCTACCAGCTCTTCAGGATTGGTGCCTGTACCACTTTCAAAACGGCTGCTGTAAGAGTAAGGAGTATGGTTCAGTACGCCTGTTTCTGTAGTCAGTGTGCCCTTGCCTTCTTTACCTGTGCCTTGCCAGTTAGCAGATGCGGATCGTTTCATTGTTACAATTTTTTGAGGTGAGTAATAAGCGATCATTAAGTTAATAAAAAAACCGCCCCGATTATAACCGGGACGGTTTTTACTTTCCGCCTGACAATTGATTCTTCAGCTTCTTTTCCTGCTATAATGTTTCATTTATTCCATGCTATCTGTGCCCTTCCATCTGCACATTTCAATTATCAGGGTCACTCCCCTACGTTGTTCCACTTATGCCGATTATTACTGTTACTGTTCTATGAATCCTTTGCTATTCCTATGTAAATCCTAAACCTATGTTTAACCTAACACTTAAACCACTTATTGCTTCACCACTTCTACTGCAGCCAGCAGTTTCACTTCATCGCCCAGCACCAGGCCGCCATTATCGGTAGTAACGTGGAAAGACAGACCGAATTCTTTACGGTTGATCTTACCGCTCAGTTCAAAACCTGCTTTTGTTTGTCCCCAGGGATCTTTTGTGATACCGCCATATTCAACAGCCAGTTCAACCGGCCTGGTATTGTCGCGGATGGTAAGATCACCGCTTACTTTATAATTTGATTCATCAATCTTCTTCACTTCTTTAGAAACAAAGCGCACTTTAGGATACTGTGCAGCATCAAAGAAATCAGGCGCTTTCAGGTGCTGGTCGCGGTCTGCGTTCTTGGTGCTGATGCTATCCACATCTGCTTCGAACGTAATGCTTGCGCCAGTGAAATCATCGTTGGCAGATTCAACTGTGCCTTCGAAATTTGCGAACTGACCAGTCACTGTACTGATCATCAGGTGCTTTACTTTAAATTGTACTTCGCTGTGTGCAGAATCAATTTTCCAGGTTGCCATTGTGTGTGTTTTTAATCAGTTTATGTTTGTTATTAGTTATTTCAGATGTCCCATTTTCCCGGCGTTGTAATCATCGATGGCCGCTATTATTTCCTGCTCTGTGTTCATCAGGAAAGGCCCGTAGGCAAATATGGGCTCATCGATGGGCTCACCATTCAATACCAGCAAAGTGGCATCGGTGATCGCGGTGATGTTGATCTCTTCACCCACTGTGTCAAACAGTGCTATCTCCACTTCTTTCGCTGCATGTGTTTCATTATAGCTCACTGAACCTTTCAGTGTTACAATACCGGTGCTATAGTTTTCCGCTAAGCTCAGCGTTACGCTGTCACCGGCTTTCAGCTGTATATCGTACAGGTTTACCGGAGTGAAGGTGCTGGCAGGACCCTTGTGGCCGTTAAAGCTGCCTGCGATCACACGCAGCCGGCTGTTCTGACCAAGCGCTACTACCGGTATCTTATCTTTAGAAAGTTCCTGGTAGCGGGGAACGGTCATCTTATATGCCTTAGGCAGGTTCACCCACAACTGCACAGCTTCCAGCGTACCACCCTGACGGGCAAATTCCGTTTCGTGTTTTTCTTCATGCACTACGCCAGATCCGGCGGTCATCCACTGCACATCTCCCGCATACAACTTCCCATAGTTCCCGGCAGAGTCCCGGTGTTCCAGGGCGCCTTGATACAGGATCGTCACTGTCTCAAAACCGCGGTGCGGATGCTCATCCACGCCCTTGGGCTTATTGCTGGGAGGAAAATAGGCCGGCGCCCCGTAATCCAGTAAAAAGAAGGGGCTGATCCGTTTTCCCAACCTGTTCCCGTTGGGAAATACATTCTGCACCCTGAAACCATCGCCCACCATATGTGGCGCCGGAGCCTTATATATATTGCTTACATTCTTTATCGTTTTTGTCGTTATCATATCAACCTCCTGAATACGACACAAAATTATACGTTGCAACAACTATTGGAAATGGATAAAACACCGCAAGTGGTGTACTTTTTTTATTTTAGCTGAAAATCAAATGGATGTATATTGAAAAAGTGCAGTATGCCTTGATCTATCGATATTATAAGTACCACGTAACCTTTATCAATACGAAAAAATACCTGCGCCCATTTTACATTACCTTTCTTATATGGATAATGACAGTAGTGCTCTATAATGTAATTGTTAGAGACTAACAGCTAATTTATCCACGCCTCCTCCTGTTCTGGAGCTTTCCCTGAACTCGGAAGGCGTCTGCTGGGTGTACTTCTTAAAAAAGCGGCTGAAATAATGCGGGTCTTCAAAGCCCAGTTTATAGGCTATTTCTTTAGCGGTGAGGTCTGTATTGTATAGATAGCGCTGGGCTTCCAGTATTACGCGGTTGCGGATATGCTCTCCTGCAGTGATGCCTGATAACTGTTTGCTGATCTCATTCAGCAGCACAGGTTTGATATGCATGCGGGCGGCATAATCAGAAACGGTCTTCAGCTGCATGAACTGATCTTCTATCAGGTTCTTGAAATGCAGGAACAGGGAGCTGTTATGCGCTGCAAATTGTTCCGGCACTGCCGCCATGCTGGCGCCTTTGATACGGAAAGCCAGTACCAGGAAATAACGCAGTAAACTGTGCAGCGCTGTTTCATAGCCGGCTTCTTTTTCGCTCAGCTCGCGCAGCATCCGCTGAACGATCTGTTCAAATTCCGGTTCCTGTTCGTGATCAAGGGTGATCACGCTGCTGAATTGGTTGTTGATGAAGAGGTCTGTCTGGATGCCCGCCATACCAGCAGCTTCCTGCAGGCACATAAAGGCATCGGGGAAAGCGATCATATACCCGTCTACTTTCTCGCTGAAATGCATTTTGTGCACCTGCCGCGGAGCCAGGAAAAAGAGGGTGTTCTTTTCCACCACATGGGTAACGGTATCGATGGTATGTGTAAGTTCTCCTTTCCTGATCCAGTAGATGGTGTAGAACTCATGGCGGTGGGGGGCTTCGGTATGGGCAAAGAAATCAGCGCCCAGTGAACAAAGCGTTGACACTACAAAAGAAGTATCTGCCTGTGCATATACGGGCAGGGAAAGTATCTCTATTTCTTGCTTCTCAGCCATCAGTCTTTTTCGAATTCGCCAGCAACTTCTTCTTCTCTGTCTGCAGGATCAATATAATCGATGATAAAATTGTTCCTGCCTTCGCCCACCATAATGCCCATGTATTTCTGCTGCACCAGTTCCAGCATGCTCAGGAACAGGAAGATGGCATGGATCCGGTCTTTACAATGGTCGAAGATCTTTTCAAAGGCCAGTGTTTTCTCTGTACGGGCCAGGTCCAGCATGAACTCACGGGAGCCCTCCATGGTATAATCATACTTATATACCACGTGCTGGGGTTTATTATCGCGCTCCTTAATGCGCTGCATCACCTTTTCAAAGGTTTTGGTCAGCTTGAAGAGCGTAAGCGTCTGTACTTCGGTGCCTTCACTGGTCACCTCGCCGATCTCAGACAGCTCTTTGGCAATATTACCGCGTTTGATCTGCAGCATGCGCTCGGCCTCTTTCTCAGCCAGTTCTGCGGCGGCCTGTTTAAAGCGCTTGTACTCCAGGATCTTGTCTACCAGCTCCAGGCGCGGATCTATCTCATTGCCCTGCTCATCCACCTCTTTGCGGGGCAGCAGCGTTTTGGCCTTGATACGCATCAGGGTAGCTATAAACAGTATAAATTCGCTGGCCAGTTCAATGTTCAGCGATTTCATATGGTGAATGTAGTCCAGGAAGTCCTGTGTGATCTTGCTGATAGGGATATTGTAAATGTCCAGCTCGTCCCTTTCAATAAAGAACAGGAGCAGGTCAAAAGGACCTTCGAACTGGGGGAGTTTTATTTTATAGCTGTTATCGCTCACGGGAATGATTATCAGTTAATAATGAATACGATACAGGCATAAATGGAACACATTTATGCCTGCTACAATAAACGTTACTAACCAAAAATAGTAAAAATCCTAGAACCGGGCCGAGAATCCTACCCCGATCACCTGTTTGACCTGGAGTCGTGGCCCTTTTACCCCTGTTTTCTCATTCACGAACTCTTTCACATCGTCATCGTAGATCAGGTCTACGTTCAGGTTAGCGGAGATATACTTGTTCACCTTGAGCATCAGCGCATTGGTCATAAAGATATCTATGTTCTGGGGATTATGACGGTAGTCTGAGAACAGGTCAAGGCGCGATTTCAGGATCACATTCTTCATGATCTCCTTGTTATAGTTCACGGATACATAGGCGCCCACCTGTAACAGCACATGTTTGCCCGTATCTACACCGTATGCGCCCTGTGAGGCCAGGTAATCGTCCATTACAAATAACCAGCGGGTAGAGATGGGGGTCATGAAGACAGACAGCGCATCGTTGGGTTTATAGTCAAAACCGGGAGCCAGCAGCACATAAGCCGGTGAAAAGAAGCGGGAGGTCAGCCTTGGCGGTACACTGTCGTACAGATAACCGTTGGTAAACTGTGTACGTACGTTCAGCAATGCGCTGGCATACCAGTGGTCTCCGATGTTATAGCCGTATTTACTGGTAAGATCTATGCGGTCGTCGCTTTTGCGGGCGCCCAGGCTCGTAGTGCGTACGTAGCCATAAGCCAGGTCCAGCACGTTATCCCAGGTATGGCGCCCCTGGCGGTAAGCTATATAGCCTGTAAAGGTGGAAGCAATGGAAAAGGAGAATTTGTCACCACCCGCAGCCCAGTTAGACAGGGTTCCCTGGTTGATGTTGACATTAAAGATGCCGCCCCTCCTCCAGCGTATTTGAGCGGTATCCTCCTGTACCAATTTGAATTTCTTGTCAATCAGCTCTTCCCGCTCCTTACTCCACTGCTGGGCCTTTGCCAGGGAGATCCCTGTTAAAAAACAGCACAGTAACAGAGCGGGTCTAAGTAAAGTTTTCATATAAGGTGATTTCAATGATAAAGCAATAGTTTCCGGTATCCCCGTATAGAGAATTAACCTGCCATCAATCTAAAGCCGGTATTATTTTGTCTTGAGTAAGTCGCGTATTTCCATCAACAGTTTTTCCTGTGCAGTAGGCTCGGGAGGGCCTGCGGGCGCCTCGTCTCTCTTGCGGATGAGCCGGTTCATGAATTTTATCAGCAGGAAAACACAGAAAGCGATGATGATGAATTCGAACACTGCCTGAATGAATGCGCCGTATGCCAACACGGGAGCGCCCGCTTCCTTGGCCTTGGCGAGGGAGGGAAAGTCAGTACCTTTACTGCTGTTCAGCAGTATATACTTGTCTGAAAAGTTAACGGGACCGGTAAAGAGGCCGATAACGGGCATCAATACATTATCTACCAGCGCTGTAACGATCTTTCCGAATGCTGCTCCAATGATCACGCCCACTGCCAGATCCATTACATTGCCTTTCATGGCGAATTCCTTAAATTCTTTCAAGAACGACATATGGATGGGTTTTATGGTTACGATTTCAGGTGCGAAAATAGTGATTCTTACCTTTTTAGCATGGGGTATTTCATCTTCAGCCCTTTCAGTGTATCCCTTACCGTTTTAGCGATGATGTATTCCTTGTACCAGTTGTCGTCTGTAGGAACGATGATCCAGGGAATATGGCTGCATTCCTCAAACACATCTTCATAGGCTTTACGGTACTGCTTCCACAGCTTGGCTTCCTCGATGTCTTTCTCATTATACTTCCACATCTTCCTGGGATCCTCTGTGCGTTCAGCTAGCCGATCGCGCTGTTCTTCCTGCGATATATGTAGATAGAACTTCAGTATCTGCGTATTGTTATGCTCCGACAACAGCTTTTCAAAATCATTGATCGCCTTCATGCGTTTGTAAATGGTATCTTCATCTACCCATTTGTGCACCCGCTGTATCAGCACATCTTCATAATGTGAGCGGTTAAATACCTGTATCATTCCTTTGGCTGGTGCGTGTTTATGGATACGCCACAGGAAATCATGCTCTATCTCATCCTCTGTAGGTGCTTTAAAGGCCTGTGCCGTAACGCCCAGGGGATTAAGCCTGCCGAGCACATTCCTGATCACACCGTCCTTACCGCTGGCGTCCATACCCTGCAATACGACCAATACTGAATATTTATGTTGGGCATACAGCAGGTTCTGAAGCTCGTCCAGCTCTTCCAGGAGTTTATCAGTCGCTTCTTTGATAGTTTCTTTGTCCAGCTTTTTGGGTGGTGTAGTGGGAATATCAGACAATTTGATCTTAGCCATGAGAAGAGGGGATTTGCATTATGCTAAAGGTAACAAATAAGTTTTAGAATAGTTGTTAGTCGTTAGTGATCAGTCGTTAGCGCGTACAGCAAAGGTCATTCGCTGCATTTAACTAACGACTATTGACTAATGACTAACGACTATCCCTTACCTTTGTGCCTTCAACAAACACCGTCTTGGATAAACGTATCACGCACTGGAGTATCTTTCTCCTGCTTTCCCTTACCTGGGGCAGTTCTTTTATATTGATGAAGATCGGGATGGAGGGACTGCAATCCTACCAGGTTGCCAGCGTAAGGCTGGTAGCGGCGGGGCTTACGCTCCTGCCTTTCTTTTTTAAGTACATCCGGGAGACGCCGCTTAACAAACTGCCTTATATTTTATTGTCAGGTTTGTTGGGCAATGGCATCCCTGCCTTCCTGTTCTGCCTGGCCGAAACGCGTATAGACAGCGCCCTGGCAGGCATCCTTAATTCCTTTACCCCCTTGATGGCGCTCATAGCGGGCACGCTGATCTTTAAAAGCCCTTTTGAGAAACGGCAGCTCTCCGGTATCTGCGTTGGTCTGGTGGGGGTGATCGGCCTGTTCGTGGCCAAAGGCGTGAGCGCCGGCTACTGGTATTATGGCTTTTATGTGCTGCTGGCTACTGTGTGCTATGGCGTTAATATCGCCCTGGTGCATCATTACCTGAAGGGATTCTCTTCTATACAGCTCAGCTCTATCGCATTGGCCTTCTGCGCCGTACTGGCCTTACCGGTACTGATATGCAGTCATTTCTTCCCGCTGTTTGCAGGGCAGGGCGCTCCCTGGATCCCCCTGGCGGCCAGCGCCACACTGGGTATCTTTGGCAGCGGTATTGCAACGGTACTGTTCTATATATTGATCCAAAGAGCGGGGTCTGTATTTGCTTCCATGGTCACTTATGCCTTACCTGTAGTTGCCATCGGCTGGGGCCTTCTGGCTGGTGAAAATATTACCTTATTGCAGGTGGTTTTCATGGGGGTTATACTGGCCGGTGTGTATATGGTACATAAGAAATGATAAATGCCGAACGCCCAAAGCAAAACGCTGAACGTCTATGCCAGTCTTCATAGCATTGCGTTCAGCGTTCTGCATGCAGCGTTTAGCTTAGATCGCCATGATCTCTTTTTCCTTGGTAGCAAGGTGCTTATCTACCAGGACAATATATTTATCGGTCAGCTGTTGTACCTCAGCTTCCGCATCTTTAGCAGTGTCTTCGCTTAATCCGTCTTTCTGTAGTTTCTTGATAGCTTCGATTGCATCGCGGCGGATGTTGCGTATGCTTACTTTAGCATGTTCGCCTTCTCCGGCAGAACGTTTCACCAGTTCTTTACGGCGTTCTTCAGTTAAAGGCGGCAGGAATAAACGGATCATCTGTCCGTCGTTCTGGGGATTGATACCGATGTTAGCCGCAATGATCGCCCTTTCAATAGGCTGGATCATATTCTTTTCCCAGGGTTGAATGGTAAGGGTACGTGCATCTGCTACGCTCACATTGGCAACCTGGTTAAGCGGGGTGGAAGAGCCATAGTAGTCTACTGTAATACCGTCCAGTATCTGGGGATTGGCTTTACCGGCCCTGATCTTGGTGAGCTCCACTTCCAGGTGCTTGATTGCCTTGTCCATCGACTCTGTAGCATCATCCATTATTAGCGTAAGGTCATCTTGCATAACAAAAAATAGTTAAGTGCCTGCAAACCTACAGGTTTTCTTTTAATCATCAAAGAAGGCTATAAACAGTTTGAGGGTTTGAAGGTTTAAAGGTATCCTGAACAGATAGACGCCCTTCAAACATTCAAACCCTCAAACTTAAAAACTTAAAAGCTCTTTTATTTATCCTGCAACATTCCTTCAGGATTTACCCGCAGTATTTTAGGTTTGGCCACAACAGCATCAGATGCCGCTGCGGGGGTGGCAGCATTTGCAGCAGCCGTATTAACAGTAGCTGCAGCGGGCACTGTAACCTGCCGCACCGGTACGGGCCTCGGAACTGTTTTACCTTTCTTGGCAAAGTAAAGCACTACCGTGCCTGCCACTGCAGCGCCAACTACGATCAGCATCAGGTAGTTAGGCCCGATGTCCTGTAAAGAGAAGGCAGCTACTATAAATATAATATTGGAAACAACCGCTACGAAGGTGGTTTGCTTATGGTTGAGTTTCAGTTCCAGCAGATAGTGATGAATATGATTACGGTCTGCAGAAAAAGGAGATCTTCCTCTTAACATACGGATGGCAAATACCCGCAGTGTATCGAATAATGGTACGATCAGTATTGCAAAAGCTACGGCAGGTACTGCATTCACAGGCATCCTGGAAGCAGGGTTACCGGCCACTTCTATGAACTTTACGATCAGGATGGCATTCACCAGGCCTACCAGCAAGGACCCTGTATCTCCCATAAAGATCCGGGCCGGAGAGATATTGTAGATCAGGAACGCTGCCAGACCGCCTGCCATACCAAAGCCCAGCACTGCATACAGCAGCTCCCCTGAATACAGGAAGTAGGTACCCAGCACACAGGATACCAGCATACCAATGCTGCCGGCTAATCCGTCTACCCCGTCTATCAGGTTAAAAGCGTTGATAACCACCAGGAAAGTAAAATAAGTAAGGAGCAGACCAAAGTGTTGCGGTAATGCCTGGATGCCCAGGAAACCATACATGCTGTTGATCTGCAGGTTGCCCAGGTAGATCACTGCGAAAGAAGCCATGAGCTGGCCTATCAGTTTCTTTAAAGGAGAGAGCCCTACGATGTCATCCTTCAACCCAACCATAAAGATCACGAAGAAGGCAGCCACCATATACTGAAAAGGGGAATTGGCAAAAGACGGCACACAAATAGCAGCCGCCATCACAAAACCCGAGAAGAAGCCAATACCTCCCAGCGTGGGAATATTAGCCTTATGCGATTTTCGTTCATCTGGTTCGTCGTACAAATGTTTTAATTCCGCTACCTTGATCAGGGCTGGAATTGCAAAATAAGTCACAACAAAACTCAGGACGCTAGCAATTAATACATTCTCCATCAGTAGGGGGGTTAGGATACTAAATTATACAAAGATATTAATTTCAATTGAATGAATATCAACAAAATTCAGAAACTAAAAAACTTATCACCCGAACACCGACTTTAGCGAAAAGTTTGTGGAACTCTCTCTAATTCTTAGCAAATATCTCTTAGTTTTGCGACTTATAAAAACGCAACTATCATGCCACAGCTGAATGAAATAGCTACACAGATCAGAAGGGATATTGTTCGTATGGTGCATGCCGTGCAAAGCGGCCACCCTGGCGGTTCTCTGGGCTGCGCCGATTATTTTACGGGCCTGTTCTTCAAGGTAATGCAGCATAACCCCCAGCCTTTTGATATGGACGCCCGTAATGAAGATGTGTTCGTTCTGTCAAACGGCCACATATCTCCGGTGTACTACAGCGCGTTGGCCAGGTCAGGGTACTTCCCCACTTCGGAGCTGACCACCTTCCGTAAGATCAACTCCCGTCTTCAGGGCCACCCTACTACACATGAGCACCTGCCAGGTATCAGGGTTGCCACCGGTTCACTCGGACAAGGTATGAGCGTAGCCATCGGCGCCGCACTGACCAAAAAGCTGAACGGCGACAAACACCTGGTGTTCTCCCTGCATGGCGACGGTGAGCTGGAAGAAGGACAGGTATGGGAAGCCATCATGTTTGCTCCCCACCATAAAGTGGATAACCTGATCATCACGGTTGACTGGAACGGCCAACAGATAGACGGCCCCACCGATCAGATAGGCGGTCTGGGCGACCTCGAACCTAAGTTCACTGCCTTCGGCTGGAAAGTGCTCCACATGAACGGTAATGACCTGGACGATGTAGTGGCTACCCTGGAAAAGGCGAAAAGCCTTAGCGGTAAAGGCCAACCCATTGCCATCCTCATGAAAACAGTAATGGGCAAAGGTGTTGACTTCATGGAAGGTCACCACGAATGGCACGGTATCGCCCCCAGCGACGAACAACTGGCAAAAGCCCTGGCTCAATTGCCGGAAACTCCACTGGGAGACTATTAAAAAAGCTGCGAGCTGTCAGCTGCAAGCTACAAGCGATTGACAGTGAGCTAAAAATAAAAAAGCGGTAAGATGAAAAGCTGTTTTTAAACAGTTCTTTTTGTCCTACCGCTTTATTGTCTATATATAAGCGCAATTTTTTTCTTTCTACCCCCCTCCTCATCTCCGTCCCTTCGTTTGCAGCTTGTGGCTTGTAGCTTGTAGCTTGTGGCTTGCAGCTTTCCCTCAGCTTCCCACCGCCAGCTCCTCTTTCGCCGCCTGCTTAGCCGGGTACCAGCTGGCCGCCACCCCGATCACAATGATCGTTATACTGACAAGCAGAAAATCCATTGGGTTCATGATCACCGGGTAAGCATCCACCAGGAAAGAGGATCCTTCCAGCTTGATCAGTCCGAACTGCTGCTGCAGTACGCATACCAGGATACCGATCCCGAAACCCAATCCGGCGCCTATGCCCGCGATGATCAAACCTTCGGCCAGAAAGACCCGCAGGATCAACCCATCACGCGCGCCCATGGCTTTCAGTATGGTAATATCTTTCCGTTTTTCGATCACCAGCATTGACAGGGAACCGATCATATTGAATGCCGCTATCACCAGTATAAAGCTCAGGATCACATATACCGCCCATTTCTCTGTTTGCATAATGGCATACAGGGCCTGGTTCTGCTCATAGCGGGTTTGTACCTTGAACTGCTTGCCCAGTAAGGTTTCCAGCCGGCCTTTCAGCGCTATTTCATTGGCGCCCGGGACGGCTGCTATTTCCAGGGCAGACATCTCCCCGGCTGGCAGTTCCAGCAGCCGGCGCATAAAATCTATATTGGTAATAACGTATTTGCTGTTGAACTCCTGCTGAATGGCGAATGCCCCCGCAGGAAAAAGATAACCGCTGTTCAGCGCCTCATTGGGTAAAAGGCTGCCTGCACCGCGGCGGGGCACGTATACATCCACCGGTACCAGGCTCCGCTCTACATCTATTCCCAAAGCGGCTTCCAGCTCTATGCCCAATACTGCCCGGTAAGCATTTTCATCGCCGGTATCAAAGCGGCCCCGTACTACTTTGTCTTTTACACCGGCCACTTCATTATAATGGCTGTCTACCCCTTTCAGCACGGCGATGGTCTTCTCTTCGCCGAAGCGGAGCACTGCTTTTTCTTCTACTATCTGGGAATAATGCGCCACCCCGGGCGTAGCCGCGATCTGTTGCAGCTGTGCCGGGGTGAGTACAATGGTTTTGCCCGTTGCCGGACTTATCTTCACGGAAGGGTAAAAAGAGGAGTATAAGGATTTCACCAGGCCCTCAAAACCATTGAATACGCTCAGGATAACGATCAGCGCACCTGCCCCTACGGCAATAGCCGCTACGCTAACCCATGCAATGATGTTTATCGCGTTGGTAGATTTTTTGGCCCAGAAGTAACGGGAAGCAAATTGCCAAACCATATATTAAAATTCCAGATACCAGTTTATTTGTTCTCACTTCCCGCATCATCATCCCGGATCTTTTTAAACAGCTCTTCCATCCGGAACACATAGTCCAGTGTGTCGTCCAGGAAGTAGGAAAGCTCGGGCACGCGGCGCAATTGTTTGCCCACACGCAATCCCAGCTCCTTGCGGATCTCCCAGTTACGATCCTTTATCTGGTTCAGCATAGCTGCTGTGTCCTTTATCTGGAACATGCTCAGGTATACCCTGGCTTCCAGCAGATCTGGCGTAATACGAACGGCAGAAATGGAGATCATTCCTCCGTCCGTGATGTTATACCCCATCCGTTGAAAAATATCACTCAGCTCCTTTTGTACTAGCTGCCCTATTTGTTTTTGCCGTTTACTTTCCTGCATTGGTGTAGTGGTTTAATGCCTCCAGTGACTAATTTATAGTAACTTGCGCACTTATCTGATAAAGCAAAGATACAGGAAACCGGGCACGATGGGAGCTTTTCATATAAGTCGTTCGTGCAGGCCTCCAGGAGTACGACGAAAAGACATTGCTCAATGAAAACATTCCTCCGCTTACTGCAATTATCCCGGCCGTATCATCATTATGTTCCGGAATATATAATATATATCTTTCTTTACACAATTTTCAGCCTCTTTAGTTTTACCCTGGTCATGCCGCTGATGGATGCGCTGTTCTCCACCGGCCAGCATACGGTGGTAACGCAGCTGCCAGCCTTCTCGCTGTCAGTGGCTTATTTCAAGGATCTGTTCTACTATTATCTTACCTATTATGTGAACACCACCGGCAAGTTCGGCGTGCTCGTATATGTGTGCCTGGTAATACTGGTGGCGGTGCTATTAAAGAATCTCTTTGGCTTCCTCAGCCAGAAAGTGCTGACCCGTATGCGGGTGAACATGGTACGGAAGATGCGTGAAAAGCTTTACCTGCAGTTCAGCAATCAATCGCTCCGTTTCTATCACAACGAGCGTAAAGGCGATCTGCTTTCTACCGTTAGCGGCGATGTAGTGGAAGTAGAGAACTCTGTGGTAACCTCCCTGCAAACCGTATTCCGCGATCCATTGCAGGTGATCGCTACGTTCGTTACGCTCTTTATACTTTCTAAACAACTAACGCTATTTACACTGCTGGTGTTCCCGCTTTCCGGTTATCTCATTTCTACTATTACCGGTAGGCTTAAAAAGAAAGCCGTGGTAGGACAGAACCTCTTAGGCAAGATCCTCAACATCACCGAAGAAACTTTATCAGGCATACGCATCATCAAAGCCTTTAATGCAGAAGGTTTCATGCGCAGGAAATTTGAGAAAGAAAACAACGATTTCGCCAATACGGTAAGGTCCATGCAAAATCAGCGGGAACTGGCTTCTCCCTTGTCTGAGACCATGGGCGTGCTGGTGATCATCGTGATCATGATCTATGCGGGTAATCTCATTCTCAGTGGCGCAACTACATTGAAAGCATCTGCATTCATCGCATACATCGCTTTGTATTTTCAGATCATTGCCCCTGCTAAAAATATCGCGAACGCATTCTCTGTAATGCCTCGCGGATTGGCAGCAGGAGAGCGTGTATTACGCATCCTCGATATTCCCAACACCATTGAAGACAAGCCCAATGCACAAACCATCAGCAGCTTTGAAAAAGAGATCCGTTATAAAGATGTTGCCTTCCGTTATGATGAGCAACACTATGTGCTGAAAGATATCAACCTTACCATAGAGAAAGGCAAGATGATAGCATTAGTAGGCAAAAGCGGCGCTGGTAAATCTACCATGGCTGATCTGCTGCCGCGCTTCTACGATGTAACGGCCGGCAGCATTCAAATAGACGGACAGGATATCCGTGATTTTAAAATGCACGATGTACGCGGTTTAATGGGCATGGTATCGCAGGAAGCGATTCTCTTCAATGATTCCGTTCTTTCCAACATCGCCTTCGGCCAGCCGGATGCAGATAAAGAAGCAGTGATAAGAGCTGCAAAAATCGCCAATGCGCATGAGTTCATCGTACAGCTTGAAAACGGCTATGATACACCTATAGGCGACCGCGGCATGAAACTGAGCGGTGGCCAGCGTCAGCGGCTCACTATTGCCCGCGCAATCTTTAAAAATCCCCCCATTCTTATATTGGACGAAGCTACTTCTGCCCTTGATACCGAATCAGAAAAACTGGTACAGGAAGCATTGGATAAGCTGATGGAAAATCGTACGACTATTGTGATTGCCCATAGACTTTCGACTATTCAGCATGCAAATGAGATTGTAGTGCTGGATAAAGGGGAGATTAAGGAACGGGGCACACATGATCAGCTGATGGCAGTGAATGGGATTTACAGGAAATTGGTGGAAATGCAGGAGTTTAAGTAGGACCTGAAATTGACGGTAACTCTGGGTTTATAAACCCAAAATTACGGTAATTTGGGATTTAGACATAAAAATCAATTATTTATATATACTCATTCGCAATAAATACTTCCACCTAGTTTCTCCTAATCTCTCCTAATTTTTAAAAAATTAGGAGAGATTAGGAGATCATTTGACTCAAACACTCCTAAAAACTCCTAATTTTGAAGAAATTAGGAGAGACTATGAGACTTCCTGAAAAAGCTCCCCAGCTACCTGTTAATTATGATTATTTCCCTTCATTGGACAAAGTTGCTAAAGCAGGCAGACTTCAGGAATTCCTGAAAACAGACGATCTTAAATATTACTACTGGGAAAAGTGGAAATATAAAGCCAACGAGTGGGGTATTGATCCCAAACATTTATGGACTGCAGCGAAGTTTAATCGGCTCGCAAATAAAACAATTCAGCTATCTGAGATAGATGGTTTCATTTTTTCGATCGGTACACCAACAATGGTCCAGGAGCATTTACACAAGTTCGACATGCATTTAGGAGGATCATTCCAGGGCGATGGAATTATTCCCGCTGACGAAAAGGAACAATACTTAATCAGCTCTTTGATGGAAGAGGCCATCGCCTCCAGTCAGATCGAAGGCGCTGCCACCACCCGTAAAGTGGCAAAGGAAATGCTGGAAAGCAATAGAAAGCCGCTGAATACTTCTGAACAAATGATAGTGAATAACTATCATGCAATGCAATGGATCGTAGAAAATAAAGATGCACCGTTCACTATTGAGAATATTAAAAAGCTTCATTCGATCCTGACAAAATCCACGCTGGGGGATGCTAGAGAGGAAGGCGCATTCAGAACTGACAATGATGTAAAAGTAGTGGATGTTCAAACCGGCCGTGTCGTATATACTCCACCGCAGTCAGATTTATTAGATCAGTTAATGGCTGATGTATGCAAATTTGGTAATGATCAGGAGAAACAAACCTTCTTCATTCATCCTATTACAAAAGCCATCATACTTCACTTCCTGATTGGCTATATACATCCATTCGCTGATGGCAATGGAAGAACTGCAAGACCCCTTTTTTATTGGTACCTTTTAAAGAAAGGCTACTGGCTGATCGAGTATATGTCAGTATCCAGGGTTATACTTAATTCAAAAGCGCAATATGCAAGAGCTTATTTATATACAGAACAGGATAATAATGATCTGACTTATTTCTTAATGTATCATCTAAAGGCCATACACATTGCCTTAGAAGATCTCAAATTATACATCAGCAGAAAAACAGCTGAAAAACAAAATGTGCTTACCCTATTGCGTAATACCAGTTTCAATGATCGCCAGATAAGTATTATACAGGAAATCATGCAGGATTCCACAACTTACTTTACTGTATTAAGAATCCAAAACAAATTTGGTGTTAGTAATCAGACTGCCAGAAATGATCTTGCAAACCTGGTAGCAAACGGCATCTTAGAAGAAAGGCGAAGTGGCAATAAGAGCCAGTTTTTACCTGTTCATGGGTTCCTTAAAAAGTTAAGCAGAGAAAATTAAAAACCCGTCGCTTTTCTTTTCCATATAAACCCATCCAGTATATAATGTGTCAGCTGCGGCAATGCAAGCAAGGGTACCAGCATTGACATCAGTGATGTATCCGTCATTACCGGTAAACTGCTGAACCACGTAAACACGCTGCCATGCTCTCTCCATACCAGTCCATCCCACAGTCCTTCTTCTATGTATGCCAGCAATGCCACTATCCCTATGAACAGCACTATCCCGTAATTACTGAATACATTTCGCAACAGATGCTTTTGCGGAGCTGGTCCCGGGTAATAACGTTTACGCCCATATATCCACACCAATGCCATATACGGTATACCATGAGATACTACGTTCAGCAGCGTAAATGCCAGGTCTCCGTTAAAATACACGATCCCGAAATACCACGATAAAGCCGTGCCGGCCACCAGCAATTGCTTTGGGATATTTATACTGCGCTCTTTCACGGCACACATTCCTTCTTTCAGCATGTATGCCAACACTACGAGCGCATACAGGATGCCCGCCGCCATAACAATGCCTTGTCCGCGCAGGTAAATAAAGTCGCCGTCAACAAACCAGTTGAAATTTCGCGGGCCGGTGAAATGCCAGCAGATGATCGGATAGATAGTAGCCAGGTAAATAGTAAGTGTGTCAATCAGCCGGCCCAAACGGGTCTGCTGTTCCTTGCGGCTGTAGATACGAAGGAAACCATATTGCTGGCGCACAAAATGAAATACTGCCAGGTAAGCCAACATGCGCCAGAACAGATCACTGCCAATGGTATAGAGCACCACGCCTCCTGCCCATGCAAGCAGCGGTACCAGCAGCAGCAATGTACGCTGTTCCTTCCAGGCCCGGGGGTCCAGGTAGGTGCGATAGATTGTCGCGTAAACATGTGATACATCTACCAGCAGGATCAGGAACACCCACCACACAGTAGGGATCTCCCGCTGGTACTGGCTGAACACCTGCGGGAACAGCAGTATACAGGTTAATGCAGCAAAAGGTGGCAACAGTATAAACAGGCCGTCCAGCCAGGCGGCATAGATCCAGGGCTGAGCATACCTGCTTTCAGGACATTGATCGTATAAGTTCGCGGGCTGCCCTGTTTCCATGGTAAAATGCTTCTTCAAAGATGGAAAGCCCGCTCAGGTCAGAGTGGGCAAAAAATATATTGCCGTTCACCGGTTCCTGCGCCTGTAAACGTGCGGCGCCACTAATAAAACCCGGTTCCGGGCGTATCATTCCGTGGCCCCATACCCACACATCTATATGCACAATCTGTTCACGGATACCGGGGTGCGCTTTCTCCAGTTCATCAGTGATAATGCGTACCCAGTGCATATGCTTCAGCTCAATGGCATACTTCCGTGCATCTGCGGGCGACAGCTCATCCAGCGGCAGGTAATAGGTTACAACATGCTGCTCCGGTGGTTTCAATGCCAGTAACTGTTGCTGCGCATATACATATCCAAGTGAACGTCCTTTATAAAATACATTGTCCCAGCTTAGGGGGCATCCCCTGGAGGCAGGAAATCCGTTCAGGGTAATATTCGCCACCATCCAGGGCGAGTAGGTAAAACTGCCGGCCGGCCCTGCATGTTGTCCAAGCAGGCGGCGGCTGATAAAATGCGGAGTAGCCATAATACAGCGTTCCGCAATGATACGCTTGCTGGTATGTGTGCGCACATCCAGGTAATCTATCCATACTTCGTTGTGCTGTGGCGTTACACGGTATACCAGCGACTGCGGTTGCGCCTGTTTCCGGCAATATTGCCGCAGGTGCTTTACCAGCCTGCCATTGCCCTCAGGCCAGGTAAGCACCATGCGCCCGTCTACATTGCCGGCCTGTCCTCTCCGGGAGGCAAAGTAATGAATGCCCGCCCATGCAGATACATGTTGTATACCGGCCCCATAGTCATCACGGCAGCAATAATCCACATACCATAGCAGCGCGGGCGCGTTGAATCGCTCCTGCTGCAGATAAGCCGCCATGGTGACCTTATCAAGCGCCCGCAGATCTGCATCTGTTGAACTCAGGGCAAGCGGTATGTCAAAAGCATATTTATCGTCATTACCCTTTTTTGCCCGCCAGCCATCCATTAATTGCAGAAAAGCATTGATCTCTTTTATTTCGCCGGCCTGCAGTCCAAATTGCGGCACCAGCCCTTCCTGCCAGCGGTCGTTGATGTACAGGCGTTCTTCAGGATCAAAACAGATATCGGTCTCTTTATATAAGGGCAATCCGGCTGCAGTATACCCCGTAATGATACCCGCCTCCTGCAAGAGCTCCAGTAAAGGTTGGTCATGATGATTCGGAACCGGCAGGTAATGCGCCCCCCATGGATAGGCGGAATAAGAATTATAACCATACGAGGAGTTACCGCCTGTATGTGGTTCCAGTTCCAGCAACAGGAAATCTTCTATCCCCTGCTGGTGCAGGGCCCTTGCAGCGCTGAGTCCCGCAATACCGCCACCTGCTATAACAACGGAACGATGTTCAATCACTGCTGGAGCAGCAAACGCGCCCTGCCGCAGCTGATGCCCGATTGCTGCACTGGCTCCGAGTATGCTGCCCTTAATATGTGTATAAGGGTCTTTCGTGGTATCGCAGCCGTTTAGCTGCAACGTAGTAAATGCGCTGCCAGCCATCAATGTAAGGAACCTGATAAAATCCTTACGCGAAATGCTATTGTCAGTTCTGGTAAACTCCCCATTCATCTTCAAAATATTGTACGAGTACCTGGTTATTGAGTTTATTCACAGCTACCTCACGGCGTTGCATGTCAGTGGAAAAAAATCGCATCTGCTCAAAGGTGCTGCGTGAAAAATAGCGAAGTCCCGGCGCAAGTTGCTCCTGCTTGTCTGTAAGTGGTTGCAGCGATCCTATTACATATCCCCACTCTCCAAAAGAGGGTACATATGTATGATAAGGCAGGGTATTAAAACCGGCAGATTTAAGTGTTGCATCCACGCACCAGAAAGACCGTGGAGCTACATAAGGAGAGGTAGATTGTACCACCACCACGCTGCCTGCATGCAGCACATTGCGCAACAGACGATAAAAAGTATTGGTATACAGCTTGCCCACCGCATAGTTGGACGGATCGGGAAAGTCAATGATCACCGCATCAAACTGTTCCCTGTTCTGTTTTAACCACTGGAAAGCATCTGCATTGATCACTTTTACTTTGGACGATAACAGCGAACCTTTGTTCAGCTGCAGCAGCATCCCGTTCTGTTCAAACAGGTGTGTAACTTCGGCATCCAGATCTACCAGCCTGATCTCTTTTACAGAAGGATATTTCAGTATCTCCCTTACGGCCATTCCATCACCGCCGCCCAATACCAGCACGCGTGCAGGTTGCCTGCATAACATCATTGCCGGGTGTACCAGCGCTTCGTGATAACGGTACTCATCCACAGAGCTGAACTGCAGGTTACCATTAAGATACAGTCGCAGGTCTTTCTTTGCTTTAGTGAGAACAATACGCTGGTAAGGCGAAGAACGCGCATAGATAACCGGTTCTCCATAAGCCAGCGATTCTGAAAATGAAAGTATCCGGTTGGCATATACAAAACCAGCCAGCAGCAGTAAAAACACTGCAACAGACTTTATTTTAAGATAAGTGGCCCAGCGTATTTCCTGTTCAAACCTGACACACACAATAAACGCCACCACAACATTCAGCATACCAAAAAAGTAAGAAGTGCGAATCAACCCCATATAAGGCACCAGTACCAGCGGGAACACAATGGAGGCCAGCAATGCGCCGATGTAGTCAAAGGTGAATACTTTTGATACAAGGTCCCGGAACTCATAACGGTTCTTCAGGATGTTCATCAGCAAGGGTATCTCCAACCCAACAAAAGTACCCGTAAGGCAGATCAGCGTGTACAGGATGATACGGAAAGACGCCACCTGGTCAAACAACAGGAACAGCAGCGATGAGCTGATGCCGCCAATCAGTCCTACCAGTATCTCTACCTGTATGAACCAGCTGAGCAGGTGCCTGGTAAAGAAGCGCGAAAAATAAGCCCCAATACCCATTGAGAAAAGATACACGCCGATGATGGTAGAAAACTGCGTAACCGAATCTCCCAGCAGGTAGCTGGCCAGCGTGCCGGCCACCAGTTCATAAATAAGGCCACAGGTGGCGATCACAAACACAGACAACAGCAACAGTAAATGCATCTCGCTTTTTTTTAGCCGTGAATGGCAGAACTGATTATAATTGCAATGGCCAGTATATATGCCGCTGCCACGATCGCAATAGCAACATTCTTGTTCTGTACAAGCTCTTTCCAGGTGTTCTCCGGTGTTATCTTCTCAATAATGTAAAAGGAAACTACCAGGATAATGATCCCGATCAGGGAATACACAACGGAAGCTACAATGTATTTAAGCTGCAATACGTCTGCCATAAAGGTATATTTAAGTTGATCAATAAATTGTTTTACTTGTGGTAAAAATGGCTGCGGCCATGTTGACCCGACCCAAGTGCATTTCTTTCCTGGCCCGGTTTCCATGACTCTGTGGCCTTACAATTACAGATACGCCTGCCGCTGCAGCTGCCGTAAAAGAATAACAGCAACAGCAGGGCAGCTGTTATCAAAAACCACTTTTCCTTCAATATCGGTGTAAGCGCATTATTCATTGTCGTCACTATATGTATAAGGTGAATAATCACTGTCGTACCAGCGGCTGCGTTCAAAGTTCAGTTCCAGGAAATAGAGCGTAGCCGTAATAACGCCCATTACAATTACGACCAGTATGGCGTTCCACCACACCGGTATATCCCAGGTGGCCTGCAAGGTCATAGTGGTAGATGTAAAGCCCGTGTCTTTTGAAGGCGTTATTACAAAATGGTAGGTGCCAGGTGCTACAGCACAAAGGATCTCTTCCTTACCCCAACTGCCTTCCGACCAGCTTTCTCCATCATCAGTCCCGGAATAATACTCTACCCCGGTTACAAAGCCTGTCTCTTCCAGCGTACGTTCATTCACCAGGCTTATCTCTGCTTCTACCCAGCTGTTGGTTACCTGCGCAAACGCGTCTATCTGCAGGTTGGATTGTCTTCCTTCCAGTGTGAAAGAGGGCGAGACAATCGGTTTGCCCGCGGTTGAATCACTTACGGTGAAGGAATGGGAAAACACCTGCTTTTCTTTTGCCTGCATGCTGATGAATGCATTCAGTATGATGATCAGTATAATGAAAGCAAGTGCGCCTATTGCAAAATAACCCACGTCTATACCGCCGTAAAAAGGTTGTATAACGCCTTTGCCTATACGGTATGGAACACCTGCCAGGCCGAATGCCTTTTTTATAGCGGAAGGCTGTACATAGGTGCCAAAGAAGTAATCTGCCTCAGGCTCCCTACCCTCCATTGCCACCATATGTGGCGGGGCAATATACTCCCGGCAAGGCACCATTCCTTTGTGATGCATAGGCCAGAAGAATTCGCCGCGCGCATGTATATAAGACGCAGTATACTTGCTGTATAATTTATAGGTCTGATCACGGAATGTAGTCTCCGGGTGACTAGCTACCTCCCGCGCATCCACTTCATGTTTGTCCAGTGGCGTCATCAGGTTCCAGTGTCCGTTGTATTCAGAAAGGAAAGCATAGCGCTGCGCTGTTTCATCGAATAATATATACTCTCCCCAAACTGAATTGTGATCGTCTTTCCGTTCTGCATAGCAAATCACGCGGTATAAGGTGTCATTCAACATGCCCGTTGCACCCAATGAGATGATAGGCTCTGCCTGGGCCTTCTTTAACTTATCTTTGCGCACAAATGCTCCCCCCTCGTCTTTGGTTAGCAAGGCCTGGCATTGCGGGCAAACAAACACCTGGGCTCCCCTTTTGTCGTATCCCTTAAGGGCGGTGCTACAAACAGGACAGGTATTGGTATAGTGGTTAATATTCTCCATGCTTATCGCCTTACGCTTTGTAGTTCATGTTTCGTGCTTTCAAAAAACTGCAGGATGCGTTGCATGATATATTGTGTAATAACATCATTATTCTTCCGGAAATTAGAGAGGAACACATCACAGGTGCACAAGCCGTACTCCGGCCAGGTATGAATGGAAATGTGGGATTCCGTGAGGCACAATACAGCAGTAAAACCGCCACCTGGGAAATCATGCACTACCTTTCCCACCTGGGTTAAACCGGCTCCCTGCACCTCTTCTTCCATAAACGCCTCCCAGGACGCATAGCGTTGCAGCAGGTCTTTTCTCGGTGTTTCTATTGTGGCCAGTATATGCAGGCCTGGTGTATAGGTCATAGCGGCATAAAAACCGGAAAATAGAATAAAAATCCCTTTTCTCCAATTGGCCTCATTTTTGGAGCGCTTATACGGCCTATGCCATCCCGGAAACCTTCCCGGACCCATTTTTTCACCATAAAACCAACAAGCGTTTCCCATGATTTCAATCGTTATCCCGGTTTTAAATGAAGGAGCTGCCATCAGACAGGTTATCAAAACGGTAAAGAAGACAACACGCAAAATAGAGATCATTGTAGTAGACGATAATAGCCGTGACAATACGGTAGAGGAGGCGATGAAAGAAGGCGTACGCGTCATCACCAGCAGCCAGCGTGGAAAAGGGATCTCTATGCGCGAAGGACTAATGGCCGCTAAATATGACATCGTCATGTATATCGATGGGGATATTCTCACCTATCCCGAAAATATTGTGGAATTACTCACCGATCCAATCGCCAACGATCAGGCGGATTTTGTAAAATCTTATTTCGAAAGACAGGCAGGCCGCGTTACACAGCTCGTAGCAAAGCCACTGTTAAGCATCCTGTTCCCCGATCTGGCGCATTTTCAGCAACCGCTCAGCGGCATGATCGCAGCACGAAAATCATTCCTGCAGCGCGTACAGTTCGAAAATGATTATGGCGTGGATATCGGACTGCTCATAGACATGCATGTGCAGGGCGCACGCATAACGGAAGCGAACATTGGAAGAATAGAAAATGCCATGCAGTCCTGGGAACAGCTCAGCAAAATGTCACGCGAAGTATCACGTACTATCCTCCATAAAGCAGAGAATATGAAGATCCCACAGGAAAACCTTGAAACCCTGGGTAATATCAATATTATCCGCGAACAGATGGAATACTCCATCCTGGAATCTATCGACAAAATGCAGAAGATGGTCATCTTTAACCTCGACGAAGCCATCTTCACCCGCGACTATATAGAACTGGCCGCCGAAGCATTTGACTGCGAAGTATCGCTTGCACAGATCCGCGAACATTATTCAGACCCTGTCACCATCCTGGAACATACCGCTGCACTGTTCCGCGACAGGAACCTGGCAGAGCTGCTGGAAGTAGCAGACGCTATTCCCGTTGTACCCGATATCAAAACAGTAGTGCATGAGCTGAAGAAAAGAGGATATGCCTGCGGACTGATTACAGACGGTTTTGAATGTGTAGGCCGCCATATCAAGAATAAGCTGGGAATGGATTTCGTATTCGCTAACCGCCTGCACTTATTTGATAGCGTAGCCACCGGCGAAATGACCATTCCCGAATATTTCCTGCAACAACCTGAAAGCGAAAACTCAGATTCCATACCGAAGTACAGCAAGAACAATATCCTGCAATACATCCAGCACAAATACCACGTGATGCCGCAGAATGTGATCTACGTGGGCAGTGGCGCCGATGGCTCCAACCTGCTGCGCGCCTCCGGAATCGGTGTAGTGTATGATTCACAGAAGCCCGAGATCCAGAAGATCGCTGATAAGCTGATCACTGGTCCTTATCTGTCGCCCCTGCTGGAAATAGCACAGGCCGGACCGGAAAAGTTCCGGCTCAAACTGCCTGCTATCAGTAAAAAACAGGCAAAGCGCATCGGCATCGGCAGCCTGGTGGTATTGGCCTCCGCAGGATTGGTGTACCTGGCTGCGAGACAGATAAAAAATAACAAAGAGAAAGTAAAAAGTTAAAAGCACGACGAAGCATAAAATGAAAAAGGCGGGAAGATCATTCCCGCCTTTTTACTGTATGTACTTTTGCTTTTTTACTTGCTCTTAGCCAGCTTGGCTTCAATGCTCAGCGTGGCATGGGGCACCGCTCTCAGACGGGCCTTATCTATCAGCTTGCCGGTAACGCGGCAAATACCGTATGTCTTGTTTTCAATGCGCACCAGGGCTTTTTCCAGGTGATCAATGAACTGGATCTGGCGGCTGGCCATCTGGTTCAGCTGTTCCCTTTCCTGGGAGCCGCTGCCATCTTCCATGCTCATGTATTTGTTCTCCGTATCATCGGTGCCGGCTTCATCCTTGCGGGTGATCAGGCCCTGGAGATATACGAGCTCTTTCTTCGCTGCTTCCAGCTTTTTATTGATCAAATCCCTGAATTCCTGCAGGTCGGCATCGCTGTAGCGATATACCGGACCGGTAGGCGCATCTGGCTGATCCAGCACAGATTTAGTGAATTCAGGCTGATAAGATACCAATGTGGTAGCAGATTTCACGCTCCTGCTGGGACCGGGCCTCTCAGTTTTTTCAACTCTGGCTGCAGCTGCGGGCTTTTCCGTTTTTTCAACTTTCTCCACTTTTTCAACCTTAGTGGTTTTCTCGGTTTTTTCCGCTGCCGCTTTCTTACCGGTTTCTTTTTCTTTATCTGATTTCTTTACTGGCATTATAACTTCTTTTTCTTCTGGCTTTGAAATCGATGATTTTTCTACTTTCTCAGTGGCAGCAATGCTCTTACTGACCACTTTCTGCTTCTCAGCAGGTACTTTCTTAACAGCGGGGGCCTTTACAGGCTCAACTGCTTTCTTTGTTGTCGTGATTGTTTTGGCCGGGGGGGCTGATGCTTTGGTGACAGCCGGTGTTTTGGTGACAACTGCTTTCTTCGATGCCGCCGCTTTGGGAACGGCAGTCTTCTTTTTGACCACGGCTTTAGTGGCAGCTGGTTTCGCCAGTTTGGGCGGCGCTGCCTTTTTTACAGTTGCTTTTTTAGCAACCGGCGCTGCCTTTTTCGCAGGCGCAGGTTTGGCAGCCGCTTTTTTGGTGGCAGATGTTCCTTTCTTAGTTACAACTACCGTTTTTTTAGCCGGAGCTGCCTTTTGGGTCTTTTTGCTAGCAACCTTCTTGTTTGTTGCCATGGGACTAGCTTTTTTTGTTAACTAATACATTGAATTTAAGGTCGTTAACCTCTATTTCTGTACCATCCTGCAGTTGCGGCACTAATTCCAAGCTGTCTGCCAAAATTTCCGTGCAAATATAGTCATTATAGTTAATAATCGCCGACTTCAGCGTGTCGGCAGCTGCCACTTTTACCAGTATCCTGTCTGTCAGTTCAAAGCCGCTATCCTTCCGGATCTTTTGTATGCGGTTCACCAATTCACGGGCATTCCCTTCGTCCTGCAACTGAGGTGTAATGGTAATATCAAGGGCTACAGTAAGTGCGCCTTTGTTTGCAACTGTCCATCCCGGGATGTCTTCGGAAATGATCTCTACATCAGAAAGCTGTAATTGCAGCTCCTCATTGTCTATCAGCAGGTTGTATTGACCATCGCGCTCCAGGGTTGTTATATCTGCGTCTGTGAAAGCTCCGATCGCGGCTGCTACTGCTTTCATTTTCGCTCCCATCTTGCTACCCAGCGCCTTATAGTTCGGCTTAATTTTTTTCTTGATGAAGCCTTCTGTTTCGGTAAGATAGTCAATACCTTTCACATTTACCTCACTTTTTATCAGGTGTTCCACTTTTTCTATCTGTTCGCGCATGTGAGGGTTCAGCACCGGGATCAATATCTTTGTCAAGGGTTGTCTTACCTTGATATTCACCTTCTTACGAAGCGACAGCACCAGGGAAGATATATCCTGGGCCAGCTGCATCCGCTCTTCCAGCTCACTGTCTATCGCCGTTTCCACCGCCACCGGGAAATCAGTATGGTGTACGCTGCCAACTATGTTACGGTTGCTTACCTTGTTCAGATTACCAAACAGCCACTCTGAGAAGAATGGTGATACCGGCGCCATCAGTTGGGAGATCTTTTCCAGGCACTCGTACAGCGTCTGGTAAGCAGAGATCTTGTCCTGCGCATATTCCCCTTTCCAGAAACGGCGGCGGCAAAGGCGCACATACCAGTTACTGAGGTGTTCGTCTACAAATTCCTGTACGGCACGGCCTGCCTGTGTAGGCTCATAATCATCAAAATAGGCCGTAACCTCTTTTACGAGGGTGTTCAGCAGAGAGATGATCCAGCGGTCAATTTCAGGGCGCTGCTCCAGCGGGATGTATGCCTCTTTGAAAGAGAAACTGTCCAGGTTGGCATACATCGCGAAGAAGTTGTAGGTATTATATAACGTCGAAAACAGCTTACGTTGTACCTCACGGATACCTTCAATATCAAATTTCATGCTATCCCAGGGGGAAGCATTCGTAATGAGGTACCAGCGGGTAGCATCTGCTCCGAATTCTTCAATTGTCTTGAACGGATCTACCACATTGCCGAGTCGCTTACTCATTTTGTTGCCGTTCTTGTCCAGCACCAGTCCGTTTGACACCACAGTCTTGTACGCTACGCTATCAAACAGCATGGCGGCAAGGGCATGCAGGGTATAGAACCAGCCACGGGTCTGATCCACCCCTTCGCAGATAAAGTCTGCCGGGAAATTTTTATTGAAAACGTCCTGGTTCTCAAAGGGATAGTGCCACTGCGCATAAGGCATGGCGCCGCTGTCAAACCATACGTCTACCAGGTCGGGTTCACGATGCATGGGTTTGCCGCTGGGGCTTACCAGGATGATCTCGTCCACATAAGGTTTGTGCAGATCCAGGATACCTTCGTGCAGGTAGTGCTTGTTCACATCGCCGCCCAGCACTTCATTGGCCTTACGGATCTCGGCGTTCAGCTCAGCTATGCTGCCCACGCAGATCTCTTCCTTGCCGTCTTCCGTACGCCAAACAGGCAGCGGGGTACCCCAGTAGCGGCTGCGGCTCAGGTTCCAGTCTACCATGTTCTCCAGCCAGTTACCGAAGCGACCGGTACCTGTGGCAGCGGGTTTCCAGTTGATGGTCTGGTTCAGTTCCACCATCCGGTCTTTCAGGGCAGTGGTTTTGATGAACCAGGCATCCAGCGGGTAGTACAATACCGGTTTATCGGTACGCCAGCAGTGCGGGTAGCTGTGCTCATATTTCTCTACTTTAAAGGCGCGGTTCTCTTTTTTCAGCTTCACAGCGATGTCAACATCCACGTCTTTATAGTCTTTCTCGTCTTTATAGTTCTTTACATAACGGCCGCCGAACTCGCCTACGCTGTCCAGGAACTTGCCCTGCCTGTCTACCAGGGTCAGGATGCCGATGCCGTATTTCTTACCTACGCGGTTATCGTCTGCACCAAAGGCGGGGGCGGTATGTACGATACCGGTACCATCTTCTGTGGTAACGAAATCGCCGAGCAGTACGCGGAAGGGATCTCCTTCTTCGGGCTGCACGTAGGGCAACAGCTGCTCATAGCGGACGTTCTCCAGCTGGCTGCCGCGGAATACGCCGAGGATCTGCCAGGGGATGATCTTATCGCCTTCTTTGTAGGCGGCAAAATCGCCGTCCTCACCTTCTTTCTTGAAATAGCGGTCCAGCAGGTCTTTGGCCAGTATCACGGTCACCGGGAGGTGGGTGTACTGGTTGAAAGTACGCACCAGCGCATATTCTATATTAGCGCCTACGGTCAGGCCCAGGTTGGAGGGTAATGTCCAGGGGGTGGTGGTCCAGGCCAGGAAAAATAGCTGGTCGGTACCCGCTGCTTCGAACAGGAAGCGGGAGCGGTCGTCCTCCACAGCCTTGAACATGGCTACTACCGTAGTGTCTTTTACGTCTTTATAAGTACCCGGCTGGTTCAGCTCATGGGAGCTCAAACCCGTACCGGCGGCGGGAGAATAAGGCTGGATGCTGACGCTTTTGTACAACAATCCTTTTTTATAAAGCTGCTGCAGGCACCACCACAGGCTTTCGATATAATCGTTCTCGAAAGTGATGTAAGGCTTCTGCAGGTCTACCCAGTAACCCATCTGGCGGGTCAGGTCGTCCCACTTGTCTTTATATTTCAACACCTCGCGGCGGCAGGTATCGTTGTACTCCGCTACGGATATTTTTTTGCCGATATCTTCTTTGGTAATGCCCAGGGCTTTTTCAACACCAAGCTCTACGGGCAGGCCATGGGTATCCCAGCCGCCTTTACGTTTCACCTGGAAGCCGCGCATTGTTTTATAACGGCACACAAGGTCTTTCAGCGTACGGGAAATAACGTGGTGAATACCGGGCAGGCCATTGGCGCTGGGAGGGCCTTCATAGAACACGAAGGGAGTGGCTCCTTCACGGATATCCACACTTTTCTCAAACGCCTGCTGCGCTTCCCATTGCTGTAATACATCCTTTCCTATCTGCGGTAAATTCAGCTGATTATATTCCTGATATTGACTGGCCATAAAACAATTTCCGCCTTTTGGCGTTAATTTGAAAGTAAAATACAAGCGTCATTAAGACGGATGTTCGATTAAAATTGTGCGAAGTTACGAAAATACGGCGGCACCAAAAATCTCAAAATGAGGTAAAAAGGGTAAAAAAGAGCCAGTTTTTGTGTTGTTTTTAAATTTTTTACTATTTTTACGCTCGGTATCAATACCTTTGCTTTTTTGGCACTGTTTTCGCTTTAAGCTGGGAGATAAATCTGAAGTTTTAAAAAACGTAACCCAACGGACAAACCATATCGTTTATATGAAAAAGTTGATGTTATTTTTTTGCGCTACATTGCTCTCTTCCGGCATAACTTTTGCACAACACAAATCGGTTAAAAAGACCAAGCGGGAAACCACTGCAAAGGCTTTGGTAGCTCCGGCTCCTGTAAAAGATGCATTTGGTCAGAATTTTGCTGATGTAAGTGACGCAAAATGGAGCAAGAGCGTAACGGGTAACTGGACCGCTAATTTTCAGCGAGACAGTGTAAAGACAGCTGTAGAGTATACAGCAGATGGAAACTGGGTAGCCACCCGCAGTGAATATACTGGAGACAGGCTTCCGGAAACCATCGCTTCCACGCTCAAAACAAAATATCCTGCTGCTACCGTAAAAGACGGCTGGAGGATTGAAAGAGCAAATGTGGCAGCTTATTACAAAGTAAATATTCAGGACAATGGTACAGAAAAGTCCGTGCTGATCAATGAGGCCGGTACCATTACAGAATAGCTACTTTTTCAAACACGTATTTCATAGGTATAGGGATAAATAGGACAGACCCTGCTCTTTTGGGCGGGGTTTTCTTTTTTTGGTAAGATCCAGTCATTCAATATTAGCCAAAGTTGTCAGTTAATCCCATCACGCCGACATCAATCACTGACAACTGATAACTGTCAACTGACAACTCTTTTCAGACCAACTTCCCATTATTTCCCCTGATTTACCGCTTCTTATCCGGGTTCTACCTTCGTAAAATCCATATAATACTTAATGACAATTCGATGTGAATTGTCAGATATTCCATATATAAGCCATACTTAAGCCATATCTAACCCAGTATTATCACATATCTATAAAAGAATGATATATGTTTAACTAATATTCGTATGGATCATGAATTTATTCCAAATTGCCATAAAGGCAGGCTCAGGTATTAACTGAGTATACCGCAGCTGCTACGTACATATCAACCGAGTATTCACCGAATAAAATGTTCCCCAGATGGCAACTCTTGACAAAAATGAAATCCAATTTACCGGCAGTATCGGCAAGATTACTGCTTACCGTGTGCGCGGATTAGACAAGATCGTTGTACGCGCTAAGGGAGGACCTACAAAGCAACAGGTCCGGACTTCCCCGAGATTTACACTTACCCGCCTCAATAACAGCGAGTTTTCCGGCGCGGTACAGGCGGCAAAGAGCATCCGGTTCACGATGATGCTTCCGATCCTGAAACTGGCAGATCACAATTTCACCCCACGGCTTAACAGTATATGCAGCAGTATGCAGAAAGAGGAGAAAATAAACCCGAGGGGAAAGCGTGGTGTACATTTATCCGAACACCGGGAGCTATTGAAAGGATTTTCGCTTACCCGGAAAAACCCCTTTGTCAACATCGTCTCCAACCCACTGGACACCGTGCTTGACCGTGAGGCAAAAACCGCCGTAGTGCGTTTGCCCAGACTGATCAAGGGCATCAACCTGGTATTACCCTGGCGGCATCCCCTTTACCGCTTTACGTTCTCCCTGGGTGTGGCGGAAGATGTGATGCATGATGGCAGCGGGTACTACAACCCAGAGCGGCTAAACATCGCTGCTACCGATACAGAATGGCACATGAACGGAACCAGCTTTCTGCCACAAACCATTGAGCTGAAACTGGATATGCCCGAAGCCCTCAAAGACACACAAACCATGATCCTGTCAGTAGGGATTGAAATGGGACAACCTGACGCTAATGGCGAAATTGACAGCGTGCAGTATGCGGGTTCCGCATGCATCCTGGCATTGGGCTAAAAAAAAAGCGGGACATCGTGTAATGTCCCGCTTTTTTATGAAGGGCGGAAAACTTACCGGCAATGCACTTTAGAAGATGGTGTTTGATCGCGGTGCAATGATTTTATGGCTTTACTCACTTTTTTTGCCTGGTAAGCTTTCCTCCTTTTGGTCAAATCTGATAAGGAAGCTTATAAAATCGGGATAGATATCTGCCGATCGTGATACAAAGAAACGGCAAATACCCGAGGCGGGTTTATGTAATCGGGAAAACAAATGATCGAAAAGGGAAAAAAGAGGACTTTTCAGCGTTTAAAGGTCTTCAGTCTCCGTCATTGCGAGGAGCAGCGGAGACTGGCGGGTAGGGCGACGAAGCAATCTCCTGAGGTAATCTCCAACATAATCTTCGCGAAGATGGTGTCAGGAGATTGCTTCGTCGCCCCGCGCATAAAAGGCTTTACTGCTCCTCGCAATGACGGAGACTGAAGACCCTTCAAACCTCAAACTTTCAAACTTATCTTAACAGTAACTCACACGGTTTCAGGCCCGTATGCTTTTTAAAGGCAGTGGAGAAATGCGAAATGCAGGAATATCCCATCAGAATAGCCACATCTGAAACAGACATGCCTTTTTCGTACAGCAGGCTTTTCGCCTTTTCCATACGCTCTTTCTGGAAATAATCGTAGATGGTGGTGCCGTACATGGCTTTGAAGCCTTTTTTCAGGTAGCATTCATTCATGGCTACACGGCGCGCCAGGTCGCGAATGGTAATGGGGGCATCCAGTTGCTCCAGCAGGATGCTGCGGGCTTTCTCTATCTTCTCCCGGTCTTCCATATGAGTAAGGAAGCGGCAGCCGTAGCGCTCATCCGGGTCGTTCTGCATGAACTGATCAGAGCTGAAAAGCAAGAGCTCTAAAGCTTTGCTTTGCAGGAAGATATGTTTCAGCACGCCTTCGTAATTGTGATGCACCATTTGTTCCAGCACCGTTTTGGATTTTGGACTGGGTTGAATGGTCTTTACGAAAGGTTTGCGGGATTGGAGTTCGAATAAAGTGGAGCTGGTAGCGCCTTTTTGAAGGGATTGAATGAAACCGGGCTGGAAACGCACGGTGATCATGTCAACAGAAGATACTTTGTCTGAACAGTTACCGGAGCTATGGCCTTTGGCGCAGAGCTGATCGGTACAGGAAGGGTTCTGACAGTACCTGCTGCCCGCCACACAGTAACGCAGCTCTATGGCGGCGCTCTGGCCCCTTTTTGCCGGCTGGTACACCACCATGGCGATATCCTCTACCGGTAAGGGACGGTCGTAGGTAAAGCGCTGCAGGGTAAAATCAAAGCTGTCCGGCACTGTAATGGCGTCCTGTTCTGCGAGTTGCAGCTGGTCGCTCATTGCTGGTTGCGGAATGGCTAATGATAATATGTCCTGAAGCTCTTTCAAACTGTAATTAAAAGTGTCTCAAAATTAGGGATTCACTTTTACTTAACAAACATTAAGACGCTTAGTCGACTAACTATGACAGTGGGGTGATACTTGTAGAGAAAACTCCACGGACCTCCCCAAACTGTTCTCAGGCATTTTTAATTCGTTTGGTATGGATTTCGGTATATTATAGCCATGCAATACCGAACTCACGTTAAGAAACACGGCAAAAGGGCTTTAATAATCATAGGGGCGTTGGTGTTAGTGCTGGCTGGTATCGGCCTATACCTCAGCCAGCGCTGGAGCAGACAGCTGCGGGTGCAGCTGAGAGATTATGTAAGAGAAATGTCTGACAGTCTTTATATCCTGCAATACGACCGGGTAGATCTCAATATATTAAAAGGCCGGCTGGCCATCTCCAAGGTAAGCCTCGTAACTGATACCGCTGTTTATAAGCGCCTGCAGCAGGAAAAAAGAGCGCCGGCGGTATTGTATGCCTTCAGCGCCGACCACCTGAGCCTGCGTTATTTTAAGGTATGGCGTTATTTCCTCAAAAAAGAGCTGAGCGCGGGCTCACTGATGCTGGACAACCCCAGTATCGTGCTGGAACGGGATACCCGGAATGTAGACACCAGCCGTCACCGTAGTGCTTATGAGAACATTTCTTCCCGTATACATTCCATATCCATCGGTACCCTGCGGCTGGACAGCTCCAATTTTAAATATACCTACATAAAAAAGGACAGTGCAAAGGTGATCACACAGCTGCACCACCTGAGCATCCGCGTGAACGACCTGCTGATAGACGCCAAGGCCCTGGAAGATCCCAGCCGCTTTCTCTATGCCCGCAATTATGAGCTGCATCTCAAGGATTATCGCCACCGCAGCGCCGACAGCCTTTACTGGATGATTGTCCGGGATGTGAGCTATAATGCCGCGGAAAGCAACCTGCGCATCGGACAGTTCACGGTAGAACCCCGCTATAGCAAGGGTGATTTTGACAAAAGGGTAAAAGTACAGCAGGACCGTTATGATGTGCAGTTCAACAACATCGCCGTGAACGGGCTGGATCCTAAAGAGTTATTGGAAAATCAGCAGATACGGGCCCGGCGGGTAGATATCGGCAGCGGCAGCGTGGATATCTATCATAACCGGTTATTACCCTCATCCGGGGAAATAAAAACAGGAAATTATCCCCATCAGCTGCTACAAAAATTGTCCATACCTATCATGATAGACAGCCTGAAAGCCTCCAGGATAGATGTTGCCTATATGGAGGTAAATGCGAAATCGCTGCAGGCTGGTACCATCCGCTTTAACCAGGCAGGCGGGCTTTTCCGGAATATTACCAATATTGACAGCATGATTGCCCGTAACCAGCACTGCACTGCAGACCTGGACGCTGTATTTATGCAGCGGGGCAAGCTACGGGCCCGTTTCGACTTCCTCCTGAACGATAAAAATGGCAGCTTTGGCGTATCCGGGCGGCTGAATGATATGGACGGGCGCGAGCTTACCCCTATTACCCGGCCCCTGGCCCTGGTAGAGATCAAATCCTGCTACATACAGGAGCTGACCTTTAATATGCAGGGCAATGAAAAGGGCGCCTCTGGCACCGTAAAATTGCTCTACGATAACCTGAAGATCCGGATCCTTAAAAGGGATGAAGAAACCAGTGAGCTCAAAAGAAAAGGCCTGCTAAGCCTGTTTGCCAATGCCCTTGCCGTTAATAACAGCAACCCGCGGGATGGAAAACTGCACATAGCCCATCCGCGTTATACCCGGGATCCGAGAAAATCTTTCTTTAACCTGGTATGGAAGACCCTGTTTACAGGGGTGAAGGAGATCGCTATCAGTGGGGATGTGCCTTTATAAGCATCGGCTGCTAAAACCTATTAGCGGGCTACTCACACCTTATTCACACCCCCCTGAAAAACAGCCCGTTTTTTATTGAAATAAGGCTCATTTTCCGTATATTTGCACAATTCACGAGACATTTACTCAATTAGCATTTTACATCAAGATATGAGCGAAGAATTAGCGCAAGTAACTGCCGCCGCCAGTACCAATAATGGGTATGATGCCGACAGTATTCAGGTATTGGAAGGTCTGGAAGCTGTTCGGAAACGTCCGGCCATGTATATTGGCGATATTGGCGTAAAAGGTCTGCATCACCTGGTATATGAGGTAGTGGATAACTCCATCGATGAGGCCCTGGCAGGATTCTGCAAAAACATAGAAGTCACCATCTGCGAAGATAACTCAATACGTTGTAAGGACGATGGCCGTGGTATTCCTACGGGCATGAACACCAAAGAAGGCCGTTCGGCCCTGGAAGTGGTAATGACCGTATTGCACGCCGGTGGTAAATTTGACAAGAACACCTATAAAGTATCCGGTGGTCTGCACGGGGTGGGTGTAAGCTGCGTGAACGCACTGAGTAATGTGCTGCACGTAACTGTTCACCGCGACGGAAAGGTGTTTGAACAGGAGTACCATCGCGGCGCACCGCAATACGCTGTAAGGGAAATAGGCGATTCAGAGGAGACCGGTACTATCGTGCACTTTAAGCCCGACGATACTATATTTACCACTACTACCTATAACCGCGAAATACTCGCTGGCCGTCTCCGTGAGCTGGCCTACCTGAACCGTAAAATAAAAATTACGTTGTCAGATGAGCGCGAAAAGGATGATAACGGTAATATAGTAAGCGAAACCTTCTACAGCGAAGGGGGTATCAAGGAATTTGTGCAGATGCTGGACCGTAACGGACGCCGTAATACCCTGCTGCCTGAGCCGATCTTTATAGAAACGCATGATGCTTCTTCCAACGTAGCCGTAGAAGTAGCACTGCAGTATAACGACTCTTTCAGCGAGAACATCTTCTCCTACGTAAATAATATTAATACCATAGAAGGTGGTACGCACGTGGCCGGTTTCCGCCGCGCCATTACCCGCGTATTCAAAAGCTATGGCGATAAGAACAAGCTGTTTGAGAAGTCCAAGATCGAAGTAACGGGCGACGACTTCCGCGAAGGCCTCAGCGCTATCATCAGCGTGAAAGTGCCTGAGCCGCAGTTCGAAGGCCAAACCAAGACCAAACTGGGTAACTCTGACGTAATGGGCGTGGTAGACAGCGCCGTTGCCGATGTACTCAACTCCTACCTGGAAGAACATCCCCGCGAAGCCAAGACCGTTATCAATAAAGTAGTGCTGGCGGCACAGGCCCGTGAAGCGGCCCGTAAAGCCCGTCAGCTGGTACAGCGTAAAAGCGTGCTTACAGGCAGCGGATTGCCCGGTAAACTGGCAGACTGCTCTGAAAACGATCCTGAAAAATGCGAACTATACCTGGTGGAAGGGGACTCGGCCGGTGGTACGGCAAAACAGGGCCGTAACCGTGCCTTCCAGGCTATCCTGCCCTTAAGGGGTAAGATCCTGAACGTGGAAAAAGCCATGGAGCATAAGATCTACGAGAACGAAGAGATCAAGAATATATTTACCGCCCTCGGGGTTACCATCGGCACAGAAGAAGATGATAAAGCGCTTAACCTCACCAAGCTGCGTTATCATAAGCTGATCATCATGACCGATGCCGACGTGGACGGTAGCCACATCGCCACACTGATCCTGACCTTTATATTCCGTTATATGAAGGCCATGGTAGAGCAGGGCTATGTATATATTGCCCAGCCGCCTTTATACCTGGTAAAGAAAGGCAAAGAGCAGATCTACGCCTGGACGGAAGAACAGCGTAAAGCGGCCGTTGCCAAAGTAGCCGGCGAAGGTAAGGAAGACAGCGTAGTGATCCAGCGTTATAAAGGTCTGGGTGAGATGAACGCCGAGCAGCTGTGGGAAACTACCCTGAACCCTGAGCACCGTACCCTGAAACAGGTGACGATCGAAAGCGCTGCAGAAGCAGACCGTATCTTCAGCATGCTGATGGGCGATGAAGTGCCTCCCCGCAGGGAATTCATTGAGTCTCATGCGAAATATGCGAAGATCGATGCGTAAGGAAATGTAAAGTGTTATAGTTATTATATAAAGCGCCCTGGGATTTACCTCCCGGGGCGCTTTGCTTTGTGTATGTTAAACAAATAAAAATCTTTACAGACCAGCCTGCTGATTATCAAAAAGGTATGATGAAAAACTACATTTTATCGAAAAAACTTATAGGTTATTTATTTAATCTATGGGGAAAACTTCCTATCTTGCAGCCATGTTTATTCCTATACCTAGCGATAAACCTATACCTATGAAATTAATCCGGGTGGCTGCTATTTTAATGGCAGCTGCATTGGTGATCAATGCCTGCAAAAAAGATGATGCGCCCCCTGCAACGTCTTTCTCCTTCACATTTAACGGGCAGCAATACGTTGCTCACGAGCCCAGCGCTTACGTGGCTGATACTATCCTTACCGGAACTAACCAAAAAGTATTGATCATTGACGGACTAACCAACAGTTTCAAGCAGCATATGCAGCTGATGGTAATATCTCCGGATGATTCGTTGAACGTGGGCACTTACGGCGGCTCTGTAGTTACGCTGATGCCCGTGCAGGACACTGCCACCCAGGGTTACATAGGCGATCAAATCGAAGTTCAAATTACAAGCATTAATAGTAAGCGTGCCGAAGGTACATTCAAAGGCACATTAATCAAAAGTGGTGAAGTTGAAAAGCCATTAACGGACGGGACTTTTAAAGTCAACATTAATTAGATCATCGTTTTTTTTGAAATCTTTTTCCATCGGCATGCCCCGCCTTTCAAGGCGGGGCTTTTTTATGCCATCGTTTTTTTCTTCTACTTTACCGGCACTGCCTGTGGCCATCTGCGGCCACGGCCCTGAAATATGTTCGTGTTGTTACGTGTTTGCATGGAATGTCTTTTCTTCCACATCCAGCCCATAATGCCCGCGGTAATAGCAAGACCCAGGCTTACGCCCTTTAACAGGGTGCTGGACTGTACGGTATGGCCGGCGATTTTCATGTTACGCATAACAAAATGATTTGGTTCAACACGGGTATAATACCAAAAGCTGTGCCATCCCGGATAAACCGTGATGGCACATATGTTAATGAAAGCCAAATTTATTTAACGCCAAATACAGCCCTTATTTCAGCACGTACCTTGATGGTTTTGAAATCTATGTTAGAGTCGGCTGCTACGCTTTCTCCGGCAGATTTATAAGCCATGTTTGCATACACGGGACGTACATCACTATAGTTGTCTGTATTGATCTCCTGCACTTCAATTACGCCGTCTACCTTTTCATCGATAGCACCTAAGAGATAAGCGGCTTTTGCCTTAGCAGCCTGCAGTGCTTTGATCTTTACTTCCTTGCGATAGTCTTCCATCCTGCTGTGAGAGAAAGAAGCGATGTTCACGCTTTCTATACCTTCTTCATCCACACCGGCCATGATACCATTTACTTTATCAAGCCTGCTGAGCTTTAAGCGGTATTTTTTGCTGGCCAGAAAATCGGGATCGTTCTTCTTTTTCTTCCACCAGTAATCCGGGTTATAGCCATATACGTTCTCGATAGTAAGGTTTTCTTTAGCAATACCTGCATCTGCTACCGCTTTTTCCAGCTGCTTTTCCAGCATGCTGATGTCGATCTTGCTGGTTTTAGTTTTATAATATTCTTTCAGTGAAATGCTCAGGTAGATCTCGTCAGGTGTGATCTCTATTTCGGCAGAGCCGTTCACTTCGATCTTCTTTACCGGTACATTGTAAACAGATTTTTGTTCCACCTGCTGTGCCCAAACGCTGACAGTAAGAAATAATCCAGCCAATAATAATGATACTTTTTTCATCTTATGTTTATTTAAGGTTTTGCTTATGCTAATACGGCTGCTGCCGTTTTCACCATCATGATGCAATGATTGAACAGGATTCCATAAAGGCCATAAAAAAATTCCCACAGTACATGCTGTGGGAATTGGAACGTATGAGATGAGAATAAGTTACATTAATCTTTCCTGGCGTCTTCCATATTCTTCAGGAACTTGTACAGATCACTCATAGAACGGATGCGTTCTACTACGAGCATAAAGTTCTTGCCAACCTGCTTCAGGCGTGCATTATTTACGCGGGTCTGTACATAGTTCAGGATATGATTGAAGGTGGGTGATTCAAAGTAAGGTGAATCAGGATTATTAATAAAATAACAACGCAGCGTTTCTTCTTTCAGCATCATCTTTTCGAAGCCGAGCGCAATCGCCATCCAGCGGCAGCGGATCGTAGTGAGCAGATCTTCCACAGGCTCGGGTATAGGCCCGAAGCGGTCTTGCAGGGCGCCTGCGAACTGTTGCAGCTTATCTTCTGTAATGGTATTATCCAGTTCCTGGTAAAGATTCAGACGTTCCTGGATGCTTTCTACATAGCTGTCGGGTATCAGTATCTCCAGGTCGGTATCGATGGTACAATCGCTCACAAAATCTTTCTTCTGCTCCAGCTGTTCCTTGAAGAGCTCACGGAATTCATTTTGCTTCAGTTCGCGGATGGCTTCGTCGAGGATCTTCTGGTACATATCGAGGCCGATCTCCGCCACAAAGCCGCTTTGCTCTCCACCCAGCAGGTTACCCGCGCCGCGTATATCCAGGTCGCGCATAGAGATCTGGAAACCGCTGCCCAGCTCACTATGCTGTTCCAGTGTTTGCAAACGCTTACGGCTATCGGCAGGCAAGGTGCTCATGGGCGGCGCCAGCAGGTAACAGAATGCTTTCTTGTTACTGCGGCCTACACGTCCGCGCAGCTGGTGCAGATCACTTAAACCAAAATGATGTGCGTTATTGATGATGATGGTATTCGCGTTGGGAATGTCCACGCCGCTTTCTACGATGTTGGTACATACCAGCACATCGTATTTACGATCTATAAAGTCGAGGATCACTTCTTCCAGCTGATGCCCTTCCAGTTGCCCGTGGGCGGTTGCAATCGTGAGATCAGGACAAAGCCCCTGTATCAGTCCGGCCATTTCGCGCAGGCCCTGCACCCGGTTATGGATGAAGTATACCTGTCCGCCGCGCTCTGTTTCAAAATAGATCGCATCGCGTATCAGGTCGTGATCAAACACGTGCACTTCTGTTTCGATAGACTGCCGGTTGGGCGGCGGTGTATTGATGATAGACAGATCGCGTGCGCCCATGAGGGAGAACTGCAAGGTGCGGGGTATAGGCGTAGCCGTTAGTGTGAGCGTATCCACGTTCACCTTGATCTGTTTCAGCTTTTCTTTGGCGGATACGCCGAACTTTTGTTCTTCGTCTATTATCAGCACGCCAATGTCTTTGAACTTCACTTCTTTTCCCAGCAGGGCATGTGTGCCTATGATAATATCGATCTTACCGGCTGCCAGTCTTTCCAGTGTTTCTTTCTTTTCCTTGGATGATTTAAAGCGGTTCAGGTAATCCACTGTGCAGGGGAAATCCTTGAGGCGCTCGGAAAATGTTTTGTAGTGCTGGAAGGCCAGGATGGTAGTAGGCACCAGGATGGCAGCCTGCTTACCGTCTACTATACTTTTGAAGGCAGCGCGTACGGCTACTTCTGTTTTACCAAAGCCAACGTCGCCACACACCAGGCGGTCCATCGGGGAAGGCGATTCCATATCGCGTTTCACATCTGCAGTAGCCTTGCTCTGATCGGGTGTGTCATCGTAGATGAAGGATGCTTCCAGCTCTGTTTGCAGATAAGTATCCGGCGAGTGGGCAAAGCCTTGCTGGGCTTTACGGGCGGCGTACAGTTTGATGAGGTCTTTGGCGATGTCTTTTACCTGGGTCTTAGCCTTTTCTTTCAGCTTATCCCAGGCATCGCTGCCCAGTTTATTCACCCGGGGCTCTACGCCTTCTTTGCCGGTGTATTTGCTGATCTTGTGCAGGGAGTTAATGTTCACATACAAGAGGTCATTATTCTTGTAGATGATGCGGATGGCTTCCTGCATCTTACCGCCTACTTCTATTTTCTGCAGGCCGCTGTAAACGCCCACGCCATGGTCGATGTGGGTAACGAAATCGCCTGCCTGCAGCTCGCGCAGTGTTTTAAGGGTAATCGCCTTATTCTTGTTATAGGCCTGTTTTACCTTGTATTTGTGAAAGCGCTGGAAGATCTGGTGATCTGTATAACAAACGATCTTCAGTCCGTGATCAATAAAGCCCAGGCCTACTGCCACGGGGATGGGATAGAATACGAAATTCGCTTTCAGGTCTTCGAAGATGCTGCGCAGCCGTTCCAGCTGGCGGGCGTTATCTGCAAAGATGAAGAGGGTGTATTTATTGTTGTTATGCTGGCTGAGATCTTTCAGCAGCATATCGAACTGGCGGTTGAATACCGGCTGGTCCTGGGTATTGAAAGCGATCTCTGTAAAAGGTTTCCCTGTTTCCTGCCACCAGTTGCGGTTGCCGAATACGATACAGTGCCGCTTCATCAGCTGATCCATCAGCACGGAGGCTTTCACGAAATCGTCTTCAGACAGGGTCATTTCCTCATCATCGTCCACCTTTACCTTGTTCCCGGTTTGCAGCCAGTCGTCCAGCTTTTGTTCCATCTGCTCTACCACTCCCTGTACGTAGGCAGGGTCTTTCATCCACACGATGGTATTTTCGGGCAGGAAATCGGGTAGGGAGGTTTGATGATGGTCGGTAGCATGGGTGTCCATGTTGGCAATGAGCGTTACCTGGTTCAGCTTGCGCTCGCTCAGCTGCGTTTCGGGATCGAAGAGGCGGATAGAGTCGATGTCTTCGCCGAAGAGCTCTATGCGGTAGGGCTTTTCGTTCCCGAAGGAGTAGATATCGATGATACCACCCCTTTGGGCAAACTGGCCCGGTTCATACACAAAATCGGTATGATGGAAACCCCAGCTAACGAGTTTTTCCAGCAGCTCGTCCACTTTCAGCACATCGGCCACCCGCAGGTTCAGCATATTGGCGCCGAAGGCGGCGGAGCCGGCTACTTTCTCCCAAAGGGCTTCGGGGTAGGTAACGAGGATCTTTTTCTGGATAAGGTTGCCGCCGGAGAATTTCATGAGCGCTTCTGTGCGCAGCATGCTGTGGCTGCTGTTCAATTCCTGGAACTGCCCTGTTTTTTTGAACGAATCGGCAAAATAGAAGATGTCCAGCGCCTGGCTCAGTTGTTCCAGGTCGTTATGGAAATAGGCTGCCTCTTCCTTATCATTGAGAATAAAGAGATGGTTAGCTTGCTCTAAATGCTGCCAGGTACCAACGGCCAGGAAGTTTACAGCGCTGCCGGTAAGGCCGGTTAACTGAAAGTATTGCGGAACGGGCAAATGTAACCCCTTCACCAGCTGCTGCAGGCGGGCATCACGTTGGTACAGTTGTAAAACACCCTGTAGATTCATGAAGGGGGCAAAGATACAAAAAGTTTGAGGTTTGAAGTTTGAGGTTTGAAGTTAAGAAAAAGCAAACTTGTCCGGAACCTTTAACCTCCAACGAACCTCAGACCTCAAACTTCAAACATCAAACCATCAAACTTTTTCGTTAAATTCGGTGAAACTGATAAGGAATGCTGGAACAATGGCACACTGGTTACGTTACCAGGATTGTGAACGAAACCCACAATACCCGTCGCTTTTGGATACAGATACCCGACATGGAGGCTTTTGACTTCAAGCCCGGGCAGTTTGTTACCCTGGACCTTCCCATTCATGAAAAGAAGAACAAGCGCTGGCGCAGCTACTCCATCGCCTCCCATCCCAACGGCACCAATGAGATTGAGCTGGTGATCGTGCTGCTGGAAGGTGGTTTGGGCACTACTTACCTGTTCAACGAGGTAAAGGAAGGCAGCGAACTGCTGCTGAGGGGCCCGCTGGGAGTATTTGTACTGCCCGAAAACCTGGACCGGGACCTGTTCCTGATCTGTACGGGCACGGGTATAGCGCCGTTCCGGTCCATGGCCCGTTATATCTGCGAGCACGGTGTACCCCACAAGAATATCCATCTTATTTATGGCAGCCGGTATATCGGCGACCTGCTGTACCCGGAGGAAATGCGGCAGCTACAGGCCTCGCTGCCCAATTTTCAGTATATCCCCACCTTATCCCGCGAGGAAAATCCGGACTGGTGGGGCAGGAAGGGCTACGTGCACAACATCTACGAAGAAATGCTGCAAGGGCATGCTGAAAAGCTGCCTGCTTATTTTTTCCTGTGCGGCTGGAAGAATATGATAGATGAGGCTAAACAGCGTATCCTGGCCATGGGATACGATCGTAAGGATATTCACCTGGAGCTGTACGGTTAAGCTCAGAACCGTATACCGATCCCTCCTTCTGCATAAGGCACCGGTACGCCATTCCAGGAAAGCGATACTACCGGTGTAAAGGCTACTCTCCACATCAGCCGGTTTCCGAAATAATAGCGGCGATATCCTATTGTTGCTACCATCAACCAGGTATCCGTAGTGGTTACGTCATCAAACAGCTCTGCATCCCCGTTCATATAGGTGGCGCCTATACCCAATTCCAGGCGATGGGGTTTGTCTGCTTTCCCGAGAAGGTAGCTCACGCCGAAGGGAATGGTTAATTTTGGCGGAACATGGCGCTGTTCATATCTATAGTTTCCTTCGGCATCTGTGTAGGTGTAAACGTCGTAGTCATCCAGGGTTGGCGCGTAACCAATACCAGCATGAATGCCCCATCCCAGCTGATTGGGCTTAAAGCGGAAATCGTAGTGTGCTGACAACAGAATGCCGCTTCCCATTACGCCAAGGTAAACAGTATGTTGTCCGAGGCTGTTATCAATAGCGGGTTTTATGAGCGTTTGCGTGGCTGTTGTTTGTGCCTGAACGGCAGCAGAGAGCCCGAGCAGGGCGGCTAAAAGGTAAAATTTCACGGTCATAGGCCTTAAGGGTAAGGAGTATGATAGTTAAACGATGATGGATATATTTAGTTACAGGGTCAGAACCGGAGGCCTACCCCGCCTTCAAACCAGGGTGCCGGTTCGTAATGACGAGGTGCTTTGGGCTTGTGCGGCTGCAGACAGACCAAACAGGAAGCGTTTAACTTCATAATACCAATCAGATAAATGGATTATGAAGTTAAACGCCTCCGGGGAATTTTGGTTGTCATTCCCCTATTAAGAAATAGTTAATTAAAGAATGTCGCGCAATACGCGTTCTCTCACCTGTGACAGGGGGATGCGCTCCTGCTCCATGCTGTCGCGGTAGCGGATGGTAACGGTCTGGTCTTCCTTGGTCTGGTGGTCGATGGTCACGCAGAAGGGGGTACCGATGGCATCCTGACGGCGGTAGCGTTTACCGATGGCATCCTTTTCCTCGTAGAAGCAATAGAAAGAGGACTTGCATTGATCCATCAGCTCACGGGCAATTTCGGGCAGACCTTCTTTTTTAAGCAGCGGGAAAATGGCCAGTTTGATCGGCGCCAGCTTAGCCGGGAATTTCATTACTACACGGCTATCCTGCTTGTCGGGCGTGCTGAGGTCTTGCTCTTCGTAAGCGTTACATACGGTAAGCAGGAACATACGGTCCAGACCGATGGAAGTTTCTATTACGTAGGGGATGTAGTTTTGGTTTATCTCCGGATCGAAGTACTGCAGTTTCTTTTTGCTGTACTCCTGGTGACTTTTCAGATCATGGTCTGTACGGCTGTGAATACCTTCCACTTCCTTGAAACCAATGGGGAAATCGTATTCTATATCCACTGCAGCGGCTGCATAGAAAGCCAGCTTTTCGTGATCTTTGAAACGGTATTTGGAAGGGTCTGTACCCAGGCTGAGATGCCATTTCATACGTTCTTCCTTCCAGTGTTTATACCATTCTTCGTGGGTACCAGGGCGAATGAAGAACTGCATTTCCATCTGTTCAAACTCGCGCATACGGAAGATGAACTGGCGGGCCACGATCTCGTTACGGAAGGCCTTACCTATCTGGGCAATACCGAAGGGGATCTTCATGCGGCCCGTTTTCTGTACGTTGAGGAAGTTCACGAAAATACCCTGGGCAGTTTCAGGACGCAGGTATATTTCGCTGGCCTCATCTGTTACGCTACCCAGCTGAGTAGAGAACATAAGGTTGAACTGACGCACGTCGGTCCAGTTAGCGGTACCACTAACAGTACATTGTATCTTATAGTCTTCAATTAATTTTTTCAGTCCAGGCAAGTCGTCGGCAGCCAGCAGGGCGTTCATTTTCTCAACGAGCACCTCTCCCTCTGCAGGGGCAAGGGTCTCAGCATGGCCTTCTATCAGATGGTCTACCCGGTAACGCTTTTTGCTGTCTTTATTATCGATCATAGGGTCACTAAAACCGTCCACGTGACCAGAGGCTTTCCAGGTGGTGGGATGCATGAAAATGGCAGCGTCGATCCCCACGATGTTCTCGTGCATCTGGGTCATGCTCTTCCACCAGTAGTCGCGTATATTCTTTTTCAGCTCGGCGCCGTACTGGCCATAGTCGTACACGGCGCTTAAGCCATCATATATTTCACTGGATGGGAAAACGAATCCATATTCTTTACAATGCGATATAATCGCCTGGAATTTGTTCTGATCTGTTGCCATAGTGGCGCAAATATAGTAGAATTTGAGAGTTTGCCCACTACCCTTCCTCCATCACTTCCACCTGTTTTATCCATACCGCATATTCATTGGGGTAGATGCGGGCCCCGAAATGCTGTACATAGGCGCGGGTAAACTCGGCGCCAAAATAGAGGATGGCGGCAGAATAGTATACCCAGAGCAGTATGATCACAATAGACCCGGCCGCCCCGTAGGTAGAGCTGATGCGGCTGGCGCCCAGGTAGTAGCCGATGCCGAATTTACCCAGCATAAAGAGGATGGCAGTGGTAATAGCCCCTACAATCACGTCTTTCCAGCGGATCCGGGCGTCGGGCAGTACCCGGAAAATGATGGCGAAAAGGGTGGTGATCACCAGGAAGGTAATGGCCATATTGATCAGGTAGATCAGGATCACGGCCACTTCCGGGAACAATTTGGCCAGGTTCTTATTCAGGATCTCTATGAGGCCGTTCACCACCAGGGACACCAGCAGGATAAAGCCGATGCTGACCACCAGGGAGAAGGACTGCAGGCGGTTCATCAGCATGCGGATAAGGCTTTTCCCTTTCTTGGGCTTGGATTTAAGGCGCCAGATGGTGTTGATGGAATCCTGTATTTCGGCAAATACGCCGGTGGCGCCTATTACGAGGGTAATGAAACCGATAATGGTGGCCCAGCTCATATCCTGAGAGAGGGTGGCGTTGCGGATCATTTGTTGCACCTGGATGGCTGCCTGGTCGCCTACCAGGTCCTTGATCTGGCTGTACAGCGTACCTTCTATGGCTTCACGGCCCAGGAAGAGGTCGCAGCAAAAGATGATCACGATCAGCATGGGCGCTACAGAGAAGATGGTATAATACGCCAGGGAGGCGCTCAGCTTCAGTACTTTGTCGTCAATGAACCCAACGGCTGCTTCTTTGAGGATCAGCCAGTAGGTTTGCAGTCTCGAGGGTCTTTTTTTCATAGGTTATTTTAATTTCTCGTTCTCTTTATGGCGGGTAGCGTCCCGGATGTTCTTCTTCTCGAAATTCTTTTCCAGGGCAACTGTCATATCGATACCGGTTTGGTTGGCGATACACAGCAATACCCACATTACATCGGCCAGCTCATCGGCGAGGTCTTTCTTTTTGTCTGCATCTTTTGACGACTGGTCTCCATACTGACGGGCCATGATGCGGGCTACTTCGCCCACTTCTTCCGTCAGCATGGCCATATTGGTGAGCTCACTGAAATAACGCACACCGGTAGTGTTGATCCAGTTGTCGATCTTTTCCTGCGCTTCACTTATTGTCATGGTAGATTGCATTTAGACTTTCTAAGATAATATATTTGCTATATTGTTTAACTCGTTCAAGATTGAAAACCAAGACATCATCAATGAAAACATTTTTCCTAGTATTAGCCGCCAGCGCTATATGCGCTGCGGGTTGCCAGCAGCATGGCGGAGCGGCCAGCTCTCAGGGCGGTGATACTGTTGTTACTACAGATACTGTACCAGTGAGCGCGGTAGCGCCAGCAGGGCCGCAATGTTTTACCCAGGTAGTGGGGAATGATACGGCGAGATTAAGTTTTGAAATAACCGGGGATAGCGTGAACGGAAAGCTGGAATACAAACGGTATGAAAAGGATAGTAATAAAGGGACGATCAAAGGGGTGATGAAGGGAAATATTCTGGATGTACAGTATACGTTTATGAGCGAGGGAATGGAAAGTACAAATCAGGCGGTGTTTAAAGTGGAAGGGGATAAGGTGTATGAAGGCAGGGCAAAGGAATTTGATAAGGAGGGAAGGCCGGTGTTTGGGGCGGATTTGGGGAAGGTAGAGTGGGGGAAGGAGGAATTTGTGAGGGGGGAGTGTAGGTAGGGAATTGACGGCCTTTTAAAGCTATAGCTTTAAAAATGCGGAGAATAAAGGCTGTATTCTCCGCATTATATGCGGAGAATAATTTGAATATGCGGAGGAAACAGGATATATTCGACGCAAATCATGCGGAGAATGAGCCCTGTTTACATACACCAATTACGAAAATGGCCTCATTTTGAATGGGACCAGGAAGTAGTTAGCCCGCTGCTGGCGGCAGTACGGCATCGCCAGGGCCGTCTTCTAGGCCGCATGGATGGTCTCGGTTTTAATCTACAGACCGAGGCTTCTCTTGAAATGTTAACCCTGGACGTACTCAAATCCAGCGAGATCGAAGGCGAAATATTAAATCCAGAGCAAGTCCGATCTTCCATAGCCCGGCGTTTAGGACTAGATATCGCAGGCCTGATACCTTCTGATCGAAGCGTTGAAGGCGTTGTAGATATGATGCTGGATGCTACGCAACTTTATGACCATCCGCTTACCCCTGATCGTTTATTCGGATGGCATGCTGCCATGTTCCCTCGCGGCTATAGTGGCATGCATAAGATCATGGTTGGCTATTGGCGTGACAATGCGAAGGATGATCCCATGCAAGTTGTTTCTGGCGCAATGGGCCGGGAAATAGTACATTTCCAGGCGCCGGACTCCAATAAACTGGATGCAGAAATGAACCGGTTCCTGGAGTGGTTCAACCAATCATCAACTATAGACCCGGTGATAAAAGCCGCCATCGCTCATTTATGGTTTGTGACCATCCACCCTTTTGATGACGGTAATGGCCGCATAGCCCGCGCCATAGCGGATATGCAGCTGGCAAGAGCAGATGGCACCGCTCAGCGGTTTTACAGTATGTCTGCACAGATCAGGGTAGAACGGAATGCTTATTATGATATATTGGAAAGCACACAAAAGGGCTCGCTTGATATAACAGAATGGCTAACCTGGTTCCTTCAATGCCTTGACAGGGCATTCAGTGCTACGGATGGTACGCTTGCAGCTGTAATCAAAAAAGCGAAGTTCTGGGAACACCCGGCTACACAAAACCTGAATAGCAGGCAGCAGTTAATGATGAATAAATTGCTGGAAGGATTTGAGGGTAAACTGACATCTTCCAAATGGGCTAAAATTGCAAAATGCTCGCAGGATACTGCGATACGGGATATACAGGACCTCGTAGAACGCGGGCTGCTGGTGAAAGAAGCGGCTGGTGGGAGGAGTACAAGTTATAGGCTGAATGCCAGTCTCTGATACTACTCCTTATCCTGCGTATCTATCACTATTGTTACCGGCCCATCATTCAACAATTCCACCTTCATATCCGCGCCAAAGATCCCCGTTTCTATACCCTTGCCCAGATCTGTTCCCAACTGTACAATCATCTTTTCATACATGGGAATTGCAATGTCCGGCTTGCTGGCACGTATATACGAAGGCCTGTTCCCTTTTTTGGTGCTGGCATGCAGGGTGAACTGGCTGACCAGCAGAATCCCCCCGGCGGTTTCCTTTACAGACAGGTTCATTACGCCGGCTGTATCGGCAAATATCCGCAGGTTCACGATCTTGTTACTGAGCCAGGTGATATCTTCCATAGTGTCGGCATCTTCAATGCCCAGCAGCACCAGTAATCCCTGCTCAATACTACCTGTTATTTTCCCCTCTACTGTTACTGAAGCCCGGGTGACCCGTTGAATGACAGCCCGCATATTGAATGGTTTTTGTAGGGAAGTTAATAAATTGCAGACATGCAACTGGATATTTCCGCGGAGATCAGCTTCCGCACCGCCCGAAGCGGCGGTAAAGGCGGGCAGAATGTAAACAAGGTGGAGACCATGGTGGAAGGCTATTTCGATATCGCCAACTCGGCCCTGTTAAGTCCCGAACAAAAAGCAACGCTGCAACAAATCCTGGCCAACCGTATCAACGCAGAGGGCCTGCTGCAGGTACGCTCGCAGGAAGCCCGTACACAGCTGGGCAACAAAGAACTGGTGGTAAAGAAAATGCATGAGCTGCTGCGCAAGGCATTAACTCCCCGCAAAAAGCGTATAGCCACCAAACCCTCGAAGGCGGCAAAGGAAAAAAGGATACAATTCAAAAAACGTCTTTCAGAGAAGAAACAGCAACGGCGGGGTGGAATGATCTAGCATTTTGCGGGTTTGGGCGTTTTGAAGGACCAGAATATATAGGGTTTAGGTTATTTTTGATGAAAATTCAGCGCATTGAGCATTAAATCACTGGCAGGACAAACGGTTTATTACGGATTAAGCAATATAGCGAGCAAACTGCTCAATTATTTTCTTACGCCTTTTTACCTGGGTATCCTATCCCCTGCTGATTATGGGGAAATGCAGAACGTTTATGCTTATATCCCCTTCCTGAACATTGTGCTGACCTACGGAATGGAAACCGCTTTCTTCCGCTTTGCCAAAAAGGAGAATGAACGCCATGTGCTGGGCAGCGCCACTATTTCGCTGCTGGTATCCACTTTCTGTATTACCATATTATTATTTCTGCTAAAAGGCACTATTGTCAACTCCAGCACCGGGGAGCTGGCCGGACTGACCGCGCATCCGGGCTTTTATACCTATATAGTGCTGATCATGGCTTTTGATGCCCTGACGGCCATCCCCTTTGCCCAGCTGCGGCTGGAAAACAGGCCCTTACGCTATGCCTTTATCCGTATAGCCAATATAGCCACCACCGTAGGCTTCAATATCTTCTTCCTGTATCTGTGCCCTAAATTGTACCAGGCAGGGCATCACTGGCTGCCCAATGTGACGGCCGGAGAGGATCAGCTGGGATATGTATATCTAAGCAATATGCTGGGCAGCGCGGTTACGCTACTGCTTTTCCTGCCGCAACTGCTGCAGATAGAATGGAACTTTGATAAAACGCTATGGCGGCAGATGATGGGATATGCCCTGCCGCTGATCATTGTAGGTATGGCGGGTATGGTGAACGAAACCTTTGACAGGGCCTGGTTCCTGCCACGATTCCTGCCCGGCAATGATATGGAGGCCAAGAAGACCATCATTGGCCTTTACAGCGCCAATTACAAACTGGCTATCCTGATCACCATGTTCATACAGGCATTCCGGTTAGGGGCGGAACCTTTTTTCTTTAAGCAGGCAGAAGGCGATAACCCCCAGCGGGTATACGCCCGCATCATGAAGCTGTTCGTGATCCTGCTGTGCTTTATGTTCCTGTTTGTGAGCCTGTACATGAACATCTGGAAAGTGTTCCTGCGGAAGCCTTTTTACTACCAGGGCATGCGGATTGTGCCTGTATTGCTGCTGGCTAATATGTTCCTGGGCATTTACTATAACCTTACCATCTGGTTCAAGCTAACGGACCGTACCCGGGCAGGCGCCGTTATCACCCTGATCACGGCGGCGCTGGCCTTCCTGCTGAACTGGTGGTGGATCCCGGTAATGGGTTATTACGGCGCAGCGCTGGCCACGATGGTTTGTTATTTTGTGCAGATGGCCATTTGCTACGTGTGGGGACAAAAGCACTACCCGGTGCCTTATCACCTGCCCAGGATCATTACGTACATTGGCCTGGCGGTGCTTACCTGGTACCTGTTCCAGCTGCTGAACGCCCAGCTGCTTTCTCCGGGCAATGTGTACGCCCTGAAGCCGCTGTCGCTGATCGTGGCCACGCTTTTCTTTGCCGCTTATGGCTGGTTCATCCTTAAAATGGAGAAAAAAGAGTTCAAACGGCTGCCGGTGATCGGGAAATACATCCGCTAAACCGGCGGAGCGCAGACAACGCGCTCCTGACCGTTTACGTAATTACTGTAAGAATGGGTTATGTTTTTTCTCAAACCCGATAGTGGTAGGCTGACCGTGCCCCGGATATACCTTTACCTCATCGGGCAGTACAAAGAGCTTTTGACGGATACTGTTCAACAGCGTTTCGTGATGGCCGCCCGGCAGGTCTGTACGGCCAATGCTCTGGTAAAACAGCACATCGCCCCCGATCACAAACTGCTGTGCCGCGTGATAAAATGAGATGCTTCCGGGAGAATGGCCAGGGGTAAAGAGTACATCCAGCACATCATCGCCCAGCTGTATCTTTTCCCCTTCTTCGATATAGCGGGCCGGCATTGGTGAAGGCTCAAAGGGGATGTTATACATCACCCCCACCTGGGGAGAACGGTCGAGCACTGTTTGCTCCAGGCGGTGAATCTCCAGGCCCACGTTAAAGGTGCGGGCCACCAGCTTATTTCCGAAAATATGATCAAAATGGCAGTGTGTGTTGAGGAGGCGGGTAACATTCAACCCATGTTTTTCGATATACTGCAGCAGTTCTTTTCTTTCTTCCTCAAAATAACAGCCAGGGTCTATAATTATGCAATCCTTTTTTTCGTTTATAAGCAGATATGTGTTTTCCTGCAAGGGATTAAAGGCGAAATATTGGATTTCAATCATTGTTACCCGATTTTTGCTAATTTTAATTAAGATCACAATATTATCAATACTTTCTGTATGAACCGATTTACTACCAGGTTATTCTTTACCGGTACCCTATTACTAGCCACGTTTTTATCCCAGGCACAGACCAATACTGTTGAATTCGGACAGAATCGCGTTCAGTTCAAGAATTTCAAGTGGAGGTATTATCAAACCCGCCACTTCAACACGTATTTTGCACAAAACGGTCTGGAACTGGGCAAGTATGTGGCACAGGAAGCCGAAAAAGAATTACCCTCCCTGGAGCAGTTCATGGAGTTCACCTTCCGCCAGCGGTTGAATATCGTGGTCTATAACAGCTTTGGCGAGATGCGGCAGTCTAACATCGGTATCGGGGTAGAATGGCAGAATACAGGCGGGGTCACCAAACTGGTAGGTAATAAGATGATCGTTTACTTTGACGGCGACCACTCACATCTGCGCAAGCAGATCCGCCAGGGCATTGCCCGGGTAATGCTGGAAACCCTGCTTTTTGGTGAAGACATTGGAGAATTTGCAGGTAACGCAGTATTGATAGATTTCCCCAAATGGTTCACAGACGGTTTTATTGCCTATGCAGCAGAGCCCTGGAACGCTGAAGAAGATGAAGAGCTGAAGGCGACCCTGCAATCCGGCAAATACACCAAATTCAACCAGCTTGCTTACGACAAGCCTTTACTGGCAGGGCATGCATTCTGGTATTATGTAGAGATGAAGTATGGTAAAGACGCTGTTCCTTACCTGATGTATATAGCCCGCATTAACCGCGGCCTGAAAAGAGGCTTTGAACAGGTGCTGAACCAGACGCCCAAAAAGGCCATGGAAGATTTCATGATCTATACGCGCAGAAGGTTCCAGGCTGACAACAAACGCCGCAGACAGGTAACCCGCGGACGTACCGTAGTAGGCCGCGAAACCAAGAAATCAGATTTCTACCGCTTCCAGGCCAATCCCCGCAACAATTCCTACGCAGTGGTGGAATACACCAGGGGCCGTTACCGGGTGCAAATGCAGGTAGGCGATAATAAACCGCACATATTGCTGCGTAGCGGTGTAAAACAATACGCCAACCAGCTGGATCCCAACTATCCGCTGCTGGCCTGGAACCAGAAAGGCAACCGCCTGGCCATTGTTTATGAGCATGAGGGCAAGACCAAGCTCATGATCTACGACCTGGTCAGCAAAACTACCACCAAACAGGACCTGCCGCAGTTTGACCGGATCATCGACATGAAGTACTTCTTTGAGTTCGATAACGCCCTGCTGCTGTCGGCCGTGAAGAACGGACATACCGACATCTTCACCTACAGCATCAGCAACTTCAAAGTAGAACAGATCACCAACGACGTGTATGATGACCTGGACCCTTCCTTTGTTGCCTTCCCCGGTAAGAGCGGTATTATCTACTCTTCCAACCGCCCCTCTCCCAAGGCAAGGAGCGCAGATACCGTACTGCCCAGCGCCCGTTACAATATCTTCCTGATAGATAACTGGAACAAGACCTCTGAAAAGCAGATCTCCCAGCTCACTGATATGAAGTATGGCGACGCCAGGTTGCCGGTACAGTATAATACCACGCACTTTACCTTCGTTTCCGATGCAAACGGTATCCGTAACCGTTATGCCGGTTTCTTTAAAACAGAAAGGGCCGGTGTGGATTCCCTGTTCTTCGTAGGTTCTGAAATATTGCGTAATCCCGACCAGCTGGAGCTGGATTCTGCCCTGGCAGAATATGGTTCTTCCGCCCCGGACTCTGTAGCGGCTATTGCCATCACCAATGATTCTACTTATGTATTCCCCGTAACCAACTATCATACGGGCATACAGGAATCACGTATTGCCGGCGACCAGGGCGTAGTATCTGAAGTGATCGGCTACAACCAATACAAACGCCTGTATAAGCTGAAGGTGGATACCGCCATCCTGCGCAAGCGTAATGTAAACGCCCGTCCTACTACTTTCCGCCAGTACCAGATGCACCAGGATAGCCTGCGGCTGGGACTGCCCACTAACTATGGACAGCCACAGAAGGATACCACAAAACGCCCGGACTTCTTCCAGAGCGAATTTGGTAATGATCCCGTTGATACCAGCGCCGTTGTGAAAGAAGGCATTCCGCCAATAGCAGTGCCACAGGCAGAAGCGATCCTTAAACGGGCCCGCCTGCTGCCATATAAGCTGAAATTCTCTTCAGACTACCTGATCCTGCAGCTGGATAACTCTATCCTGATCAACAGGTATCAGCCCTTTACAGGACAACCGGTATCGCCCATCCGCCTGACGGATCCGGTGAACGGCCTGTTCCGCTTAGGGGTAAGCGACCTGATGGAGGATTATAAATTCAGCGGCGGTTTCCGCTTCCCGTCTTCACTGGATGGTACGGAATACTTCTTCTCCTTCTCTTATCTGAAGAAACGCTTTGACTATAAACTGACCTACTACCGTAAAGTGGATAAGGCTTCACTGAGCGATCTCTATCCCATCAAGCTGAAGACGAACCTGTACCAGCTGGAAGTACGCTATCCGCTTGACCAGGTACGGAGCTTCCGCCTGACCACCGGCTTCCGTTCAGACAGGATGGTGATCCTGGCCTCTGACGATCAGAGCCTGAAAGTACAGGACTACAAAGAGAACTTTGCCCTGGGACGCCTGGAGTATGTGTATGACAACACCCTTAACCCGGCGATCAACATCTGGCACGGTACCCGCTACAAGGCTTACATTGATCTGAATGCCAAGCTCTCCGGCGACCTGACCGAGCTCTTTAATCCTACCCCCGCGGGTAAGGGCAAATTCACCTTCAACTGGGGCTTCGACGCTCGCCACTATGAAAAGATCTACCGCAACTTTATATGGGCTACCAGGGTATCGGGCGACTTCTCATGGGGTACCCGCAAACTGCTGTACTACCTGGGTGGTATAGACAACTGGCTGAACCCACAGATCAATACCAATACACCAGTGTTCCCGCAAGGCAAACCCGTCAACTATGCCTACCAGACACTGGCAGTGAATATGCGCGGTTACAAACAGAATGCAAAGAATGGTAATAACGTGATCCTGTTCAACTCAGAACTGCGCTTACCAGTGTTCGCCACTTTCATAGATAAGCCGATCAACTCTGCGTTCCTGCGGAACTTCCAGATCACGCAGTTCATCGATATAGGCACTGCCTGGAACGAAAAGCTGAGCTTTAAGGATGCCAACTACACCTACTACAATGGTGACGATGGTGTATCGCTGAAGATCAAGGAAGGTTTCCTCGGACCCTTTGTAGGCGGCTACGGCTTTGGCGCCCGTACTACTATTGCAGGCTACTTCCTCCGCGTAGATGCAGGATGGCCCGCGATCGCCTTCTTCCGTGGCAGCCCGATCTGGTATTTTGGAATGGGTGTGGATTTTTAAAAGAGCTATCAGACAAAAAATATAGAGCGGCCGTCTTCAGATTGAGGACGGCCGCTTTGTTTTTAGCATGGCAGTATCTTATGCTACAGCATCGCAAGGCGAAGGATCAGGGTAGAGCACAGGGTAATCGATGTATCCTTTATCTCCTCCCCAGTAAAAAGTTGAAGTATCAGGATCGGCCAGGGCGGCATTGCGTTTGAAGCGCTCTACCAGGTCGGGATTGGATATAAAGGGCTTGCCGAAGGCGATCATATCAGCAAGGCCGGCTTGCAGGGCAGCTTCTGCGGAAGCGGCGGTATATCCACCGGCCAGTATCAGCAGGTTGGGAAAGCGCTTGCGAAGGTCTTGTATATACTCAGTAGGGATAGAGGATTGACCGTTGACGTATTGGCCTGAGAGATGGATGTAAAGAATGTCCAGCTCTTTCAATGCATCGGTGATATACTCGTGGGTGGCCCTTTCTTCGGCATAGGAAGGAAGATCATTAATCCTGGCAAAGGGAGATAATCTTACCCCGGTGCGCTCTTTACCGATGGCCGCTGTAACTCCTTCCATGATCTCCAGCAGGAAGCGGCTGCGATTGGCGATACTGCCGCCATAGTGGTCTGTTCTGCGGTTGGTATGCGGATGCAGGAACTGGTCTGGCAGGAAACCGTGCGCACCGTGGATCTCTACGCCATCAAAGCCCACTTCTATTGCATTCAGGGCAGCCTGGATATGTGCATCTGCCATGGCCCGGGCCCCGGCGGTACTTAATGCTTCGGGTACGGGCATGGGAAGGTGAATGTCGCCGGGCACACGCATCTCTCCTGCTGCCTGCACAGCGGAAGGCGCCACTACAGGGGCATTCCCCTCGTTGATAAGCGGGTGGCCGATACGGCCTGCATGCACCAGCTGAACAAAGATCTTTCCATTGCGGGCGTGCACTTCGTCCACCACGGGTTTCCAGGCGGCTTTCTGCGCATCGCTATAGATACCGGGGGTATGCAGATAGCCTCCCCCGTTAGGAGTAATACCGGTATTCTCGGCAATGATCAGCCCTGCGCCTGCCCTTTGCCCATAGTAAAGAGGCGCGGAGGCAGCGGGAATACCATTGATTGATCTGCGCCTGCTCATGGGCGCCATCACGATCCTGTTATTGAATGTAATATCGGGTGTAAGCAAAGGCGACAATAGTTTTTCAATCGAGTCCATATGATCTTCTTTTGATGTCAAAATTACTGCCGGCGGGCAGGGCAGAACAGTGACGAAAAAAGGTTTGTTTTGTAATTTTACAGGTTATGGAACGGAAAGAATTACACCGGCCCTTTGAACTGTTTGTATCTGACATGGAATGCTGGAACGAGCGCCCGCTCATCTCTCATTTCTTCGAGATTGTACAGATGCTGGACGGTGAAGGTGTGCGTATAGTGAACCAGAATAAGTTCTCTTATCATCAGGGAAGCATCTTTCTTTTCACCCCCATGGACTGTCGTGGGTTTATCGCTGAAAAACCTACCCGCTTCTGTTCCATTCGTTTTTCTGAAGTCTTCCTGAAACAATATAAAAATGCGCAGGAACGCGAGCGGATCACCCAATGGCTTAAACAACTGGAGCATATCTTCTCGCATCATAACCGCTTCCGGGAACTGCTGATAAAGCAACCGGGGGATTGTGTGACGGTGGCCGCACTGATCCAGCAAATGATAACGGAGTATGAACAAAAGCGGGCCTATCATGAAGAGAACCTGCAGCATTTTGTAACCCTTATCCTCAATATACTGGCCCGCAACGTATCTGATGACGTGGAGGCCGCGGCGCCTGCCGCGGAAGCAGAGCCGCTGATCAACCGGATGCTGGTGCATATCCGCCAGCATATCAGCGATCCGGACAAGCTGCGGGTAGATTTCCTGGCGGCGCATTTTAACCTCTCTTCCAATTATGTAGGCGAATACTTCCGCAAACTGACAGGAGAAAGCCTGCAACACTACATCACCCAATACAAGATCAAACTGGTAGAACAGCGCCTGGCCAACAGCACACTTACCATCAGCCAGATTGCCGGAGAGCTGGGCTTTACAGATGAAAGCCATCTGAGCAGGCAGTTCAGGAAACACAATGGCATCAGCCCTATTGAATACAGGAAGAAAGCGAAGCCGGTATAATGGCTATTTGTTGAACTTCAGGCTGTACAGCAGGTGAATAAACAAACCCATACACAAGGTAAAGCCCCAGGCCTGACTGTGCTCCAGCGGATGAAACACCATTTGACCGGTTTGCTGCAGCAGCGGAACAGGCTGCGCTATCAGATCCCAGCTGTTCCAGCGAAGATAACGCCCGATATAGATGCCCCAACCACACAACATCATCACCGGGAAAACATATAACTGTATTGGCCAGCGGGGAAAACGGGCCAGGAGCATCTCCTGCATCTGCCTGATAGATTGAAAACCCATTGTGAGCCCATTCCATGCAAAGGACAGGATCAGGATCAGATCAAACCACATAGGGGCGCCGCCTTCGGGCAGATGATAGAGATCTGTGAGTATATAAGGAGCATTGGGCAGATAAGTGATCCATACTACTACCGCCAGGATCCATATGGGTAAACGCCAGCGGGCAGCTCCATAGGCTTCCATGCCGCTGCTTATCAAAAAAGGCACAGCGGCCAGGAAAAGGTTCCATAAGAGAAAAGCGTATTGCAGGGTTCCTGTATGTATGATACGCACCATTAACAAGGCAATACTGAAAGAGACGGATACCAGCAAAGCATTCCGTTTATTTGCAACTAACACATCTGATCTCATACGCATAAATTGTTCAGCTAGTTAATAAAATACGGCAGAAATACCACCGCACCGGTTATTACCGCTACTATGGCGGCTATCAGCACGGCTCCTGCCGCTACATCCTTGATCCATTTAACACGGGGATGATAGTCGGGTGAAAGATGATCCATCATTTTTTCAATGATGGTGTTGAGCATTTCTGTTATCCATACCATGCCCATGACGATCACAATAGCGATCCATTGCGGGCCACTGAGATGGCACCAGATACCCAGTGCGGTAACCAATACAGTAGCCACTGCATGGATACGGGCATGCGGTTCAGAATATAAAAAAGCAGCAATGCCGCTAAAGGCATATTTAAAGCTTAATGCACGGCGGCGCAGATAACTTTGTCTGGGTTGGATCATGGTTCTTTTGTTTTTTCCGAAGTGCTTTCTGCTATCCATTTCCACCAGAAAGCAATACCAGTAAAATAAGGAAAAAAGCAGATCAACGCGTGGATATTGGACCAGGTTCTCTTAAAGATCTCCCAAGCCATCCAACCGGAAAATAACAGTGCAAAAATGGTAATCAGACTACCAATGATACTGATAGGGATATAGGACCATCCATATTTTTTGAACCTGTACTTTCTCATGTCTTTTAATTTTAAGGAACTGGCTGTAAGGCTGGCTGTTGTGGCGTTCTGCGGGAAGGTACTTTTGACAATATGCTTTCCAGCAGTGGTAACATGCGGTTCAGTCCCTTTGTTTTGATAATGAAGTTCCATAGTGGTTCAAATTTTTTCCATCCACCTGCGTATGCAAAATGTTTAAGCATATGCTTCAGGTGGTCATGTTGCAAGCTGGCCTGTGCAATATTGCCCCAGCTGTAGAAATTGCGATAGGCCCAGTTGTAGCCTTCTTCCAATTCTTCAGCAGATAAGCCGGTAGTACGGTATACAACGTGACGGGTGTCATACAGGTCCCAATTGCTATGCAGCAAACGGCCATCTTGTTCCATGCGTTTATACAAAGCCGTGCCCGGATATGGTGTAAGGATGTGAAAAGTGCAGGTAGTAAGGCCGTGGCGCACCGCCCAGTCTACGGTACGTTTGAACACATCCTTATCATCATCATCGAGTCCAAATACAAAGCTGCCGTTGATCATGATACCCAGATCGTGCAGGCGGCGGATGGCTTCCGTATAGTCTTTACCGATATTCTGCTTCTTATTGCTCTGCTGCAAATTGTTAGGGCTAAAGGTTTCAAAGCCGATGAATACGCTGCGCAAACCTGCCGCGGCTGCCTGTTCTATGAGGTTGCCACGCAGAATTGCCTCTACAGTAGAAGCGCCCTGGAACACGCGGTTCATGCCTTTCATGCCTTCGAACAGTGCGGGTGCGAACTTGCGATCGCCCAGCAGATGATCATCCAGGAAATAGAGGTGACGGCCGGGCAGGCGGTCTATCTCTGCCAGTGCAGCATCTGTTTTCTGTACGTAGAAGGAGCGGCCACCTTCAAAGAAAGCATCCTTATAACAGAAGTCGCAATGGTGCGGGCAGCCTCTTGACACCACGATGGAATTAGGCACCAGGTACAAGTGACGTTTTATAAGATCCCGCCGGATGGGCGGGATCTCGTTCAGCGTTCGGTTATAGGATACATAAGATGGCTGCGGCCTGCGCTGTGCAAAGTCTTCCAGAAACCGGGGGAAAGTATCTTCCCCCGGGCCAATGAAAAGACTGTCTGCATGCGGGCGCGCTTCTTCAGGCAGCGAGGATACATGCAATCCTCCCAGGCAGACATAGCTGCCAATGCTGCGGTAGTGATCGGCTATAGCATAGGACCGGTATGCGTTAGTAATGTACACCTGTATGATCACCAGATCGGGCTGATCGTTCAGCTGCAAGGTTTCTACATGTTCGTCTACCAGCGTGATGTCGTCATCCGGATCACAATAGGCTGCCAGGGTGGCGAGTCCCAAAGGCGGGAACAGCGAATACTTGATTGGCCGCCAGTAAGGGCTTTTAGCCTCTGTTAGCGCCGGGAGGATCATTTTAATTTTCATATGCAATCCATTAAACTGCTTTACCCAAAGCATCCCATTTGATCTTGCGGCTGAAGTACATGACGATGGCCAGGATAATGAACAGGCCCAGGCTACCCATGAGCAATGCCTGATCTTCTGACTGAATGATCACATAGATGAAGCCATACAAAGTGAGCAGGGTACCGCCTACTGCGAGCGCCGTACTTGCCTTACGGAACACGCTGCGCGCGTAGACGGTCACCAGTCCCAATGTGAGCGAGGCAGCAATGGCATAGGCTACATTAAAGCTGAGTTGTTCCGCCAATGCGATCAGCAGGGTGTAGAAGATGCACAATGCAATGCCTATCAGTATATATTGTAATGGATGAACAGGGTAGTGCTGTAACAGCTCAATAAAATAGAACAGCAGGAAGGTGAGGCCGATGATCAGTATGGCGTATTTAATGGCGCGCATGGATTTGAGGTAACCGTCTACGGGCAGGAAGAGATTTACGCCAAAGTCAGCATCATGGATCTTGTATTGACTGCCAAGGACCCAGCTTTGCGGGAAATTGCGGTTCAGGTGCAATACCTGCCAGGAGGCGGAAAAGCCGCTGTCTTGCACCGTGCGTGATTCCGGCAGAAATGCGCCGTCAAAGCTGGGACTGGGCCAGTTGGCCTGCAGGTCTACCTTTGTGGTTTTGCCTACAGGTGAAAAGTACATTTTTCCTGAACCCCTCACCGTAAGCAGAAGGGTAAAATTACCCAATGCAGTATTCACACTGGCAGTATCACTGCCAACAGCCAGGGGCACTTTGGCCTGGATACCGCTTTCCAGCAGGCCGCCGGGGGGAGTGCCGGGATTGAAAACAAAATCCTGGCCGTTCCATTGCGCAGTTTGATAGCCGATACCCCGCATATCGGATACGCCCAGGGTTAAGAATGCATCTTTCCAATGGAAGCTGGAAGCCGGTATGTTCAGTGAGGTCAGATCCGGAGCAGCAAAAGAGCCTTTCACCTCCAGGTGTGAATTATAAACCGCCACTTCATAGATGCCCCTTTTCCGGGTTTCGGGTTGAAGGTTGCCCTTGATAGAAAGCTTGTCGGGCAGGAAGCAGGTATACCCTATCATCTCTTTATTGTTCTGGACATTGATCGCAGTGTAAGGCACTACCAGCACTGGTCCGGTAATGGTCTGGGCATTGGCCCATTTAGAACTTACCTCTGCAGTGGCTTTGTCCTGCACCTGTTCCCGTTCCTCGATCAGGCCCATGATCAGGGCAGTGGGAATCATGAGCACCAGTGTAAGCACCCCAATAATGACGGCTTTGATAGCGTAGCCATAACGCTGAATGAGAGAGACTTTAGGAGGATTGTAGTTTGTTTCCATGTTTGCTACTTTAACTAATTAAAAGTGCTTTGTATTTCAAAGTATAGGGATAAAAAAAATTTCACTCAATTGATTTGATCATATTCTCCAGGGCGGCAAGGTGGCTTTTAAAGGCTTTCTCTCCGGCTTTGGTGATAGAATAGGTGGTATTGGTTTTACGGCCCACAAATCCCTTGTGCACCTTCAGGTATCCGTTCTCTTCCAGGGTGGTGAGATGGGAGGCGAGGTTGCCATCCGTCAGCTCCAGCATTTGCTTCAGGTCGTTGAAGCTTACCTCCTCGTTCACTATCAAAATGCTCATTACCCCGAGGCGTATGCGGCTGTCAAATAATTTATTCAGATTACCTATTGGATTCATCAGATCACTATTTCCATAAAACAATTTACAGATAATATGGCGGAAGCATTATTCATTTTCAAGTGCGGCTTTCGCGGTACGTTCATATTTCCACCACATTACGATACCATATATGATATGCAGTACGCCAAAGCCCAGGGTCCAAAAATAAAGCCCCCTGCGCAAAAAGAAAAGGTTCAATATACCGAGCACTATTTCGGCGATGCCGAGATAGCGTATATCCGAGAGGGTGTATTTACTGGTATTTACGAGGGCCAGGCCGTAGAACACCAGGCAGGAGGGCGCGATGAGCGCGGGCTGGTTATCGGCTATCAGGCCCAGGATAAAGAAGGCGCCGGTGGCCAGGGGAATGGCTACATTGATCAGCACCTTACGGGAGGTTGGGTCCCAGATGGGCAGCTGGTTACGGCGTGCCCTGCGCCAGGTGAAGTAGGTACCGCCAATTAATGCCACCAGCAGCACCCCTGCTGCCAGGAGGATCAGTTTGAGCCGTAACCCGGCGTAATCTGCATCGCTATAACTGCCACGGGTATCCCAGGCGTTGTAATAGCTGTTTAGCCAGCCGTATGCGATCCATGCGCCAGCCAGGCCGCTGAGACCTGCCCATACACCACTAAGGCCGCTGAGGGAGATGAAGCGGCTGCTTCGTTCCATGATACGCTTGATGTCGCTTAACGTTTGCAGATGCTGCTGTTCGTTCATAGTAAAAGTACTTTGCAGTTCAAAGTTATGAGAAGTTTTTGATTAAGCAAATAAAAAAATGTTAATCTGTTGGGGGGTGGGGATGGATGGGGAGAGTGGAGCGGAGACTGGAGCGGGAGTAGACCTGGAGGAGATTGCTTCGTCGCGCCACGCACAGGGCCGCGCTGCTTCTCGCAATGACGGAGGAGGAAGACCCTGGGAGATTAATTTTTGTTGGTTACAGCATCCAGCGCTTCCAGTATGATGTCACAGCTTTCTTTGATCTGCTGTGGTGTGATGATCAGCGGGGGAGCGATGCGCAGGCATTCGGGGGCAAAGAGGAACCAGTCGGTCAGCAGGCCTTTGGCGATACAGTGATCAATTACGGCTTTGTTAATGGGGAAATTCTCCAGCTCAAGGGCCATCATTAGTCCGAGGGAACGGATGGTCTTGATGGCGGGATGCTGCAGGTATTGATGGAATAGCTGTTCTTTTTCTTTGACGGTGGATATCAGATCTTCTTCCAGGAGGGCCTGCATACCGGCCATACCGGCAGCACAGTTGACCGGGTGACCGCCAAAGGTGGTAATGTGCCCCAGCACCGGGTTGTTGGTGAGGCACCACATGATATCACGGTTTGCAATGAATGCGCCCAGCGGCATACCGCCGCCCAGGGCTTTACCCAGGAGCAGGATATCCGGCACAATGCCGAACTGTTCAAAGGCCCAGAGGGTGCCGTTACGGCCTAAGCCGCACTGAATCTCGTCCAGTACCAGGATGGTACCTGTTTGGGTACATTTTTCGCGCAATGCGTGTAACCATTCCTGTTGAGGTACCCGTACGCCCGCTTCTCCCTGTATGGTTTCTGCGATCACGCAGGCGGTGCGCTCAGTAATATGATCCAGCGAGCTCCCGGTATTGTAGTCGAGATGCCGGATGTCTGGTAAGAGGGGACGATAGGCATTACGCATACTTTCCTGTCCGATGATGCTTAATGCACCCTGTGTAGAACCGTGGTAGCTGTTCTTAAACGCGATGATCTCCGTTCTGCCGGTATAGCGTTTGGCAAGTTTCATGGCGCCCTCTACCGCTTCTGCGCCGGAGTTGGTAAAGTAGACGCTGTTCAGTGAAGCGGGCAGATAACTGGTTAGCAATCTGGCGTAGGCCACCTGCGGCGATTGCACCAGCTCCCCGTATACCAAGAGGTGCATATATTGCTGCGCCTGTTCCTGTATCGCTTTCACCACCTGCGGATGACAGTGCCCGACGTTACAAACACTGATCCCTGCGATAAGATCAAGGATCCGTTTCCCATCTGCATCCCACATATACATTCCCTGCGCTTTAACGATCTCCAGGGCCAGCGGAGCGTCTGAAGTTTGCGCTACATGCCGTAAAAATAGCTGCCGGTTGTTCATACAAATGCGAAGGTAGTAATTGTTACATTTGCGGTAATAAAACTTACGATATGCCCGTTATATTACCTGTTAAAGGGATACAGCCCGAATTTGGAAAGGATTGCTTTATTGCGCCTAATGCTACTATTGTGGGTGATGTGAAGATGGGCGACGGTTGCAGCGTGTGGTTCAACGCGGTGGTACGTGGTGATGTAAACAGCATTCGTATAGGCAATAAAGTGAACATACAGGACGGCGCTGTGATCCACTGCACTTACGAAAAAACGAAGACGATCATCGGCGACAATGTATCTATCGGCCACAATGCCATCGTGCATGGCTGTACGGTAGAGGACAATGTACTGATAGGCATGGGCGCCATCGTAATGGACAATGCCCGTATCGGCAGTAACACGATCATTGCTGCAGGGGCGGTTGTACTGGAGGGCACCCAGGTGGAGCCGGGCACTATCTACGCCGGGGTACCGGCCAAAAAGGTAAAAGAGATCAGCATGGAGCTGGTGAGCGGAGAGATCAACCGGATTGCCAACAATTACATCATGTACGCCAGCTGGTTTAAATAGTAAAAAAAACTTATATTTGTAGTAAAAATTTACCCTCCCTATGAAAAAACTTTTACTCCTTCTATGGCTTGGCGCCATGGTAGCCGGCTGCGCCACCCAGCAACAGGGCTGCCCCGCCAACAATTTTTACAGTAAAGGCAATAAGAGCGAGAACAGGAAAGCCCGCAAACAAATGGACAGCCGCGTGTTCTAAGGCCAGGCTGCGATCATTCACCCTTATATCTGCCCTCCTATGCGAAACACTATTGTGCTGCTGTTGATTGCAGTTTGCTTACTGGCGCTGAACGCCTGCCGTACGCAAAAGACCGGTTGTCCTACTCCCCGTCAGAACTGGGGCGCTGAGAAAGTGCTGGATGAGCTGATGAAACCAGGTAAGGAAAAGAAGGCTTAATACTTTTCCTCTTCTATTGTCTCGAGGATAGTGGCGTAGCTAATGTACCGCTCCTCGTCAATATCCCCCTCTTCTACGGCTGCTTTTACAGCGCAGCCCGGCTCATTGATATGCAGACAGTTGTTGAACTGGCACTCCGTAATATAGGGCTGCATTTCCAGGAAATAATGAGAGAGCTCGGTTTTAGGGATGTCTACAATGCCCAGCTCCCGGATACCGGGCGTATCTATCAGTTTACCGCCTATTTCTGCAGGCAGGTCAAACATTTCTGCAAAGGTGGTGGTATGTAAACCCTTACCGCTCCAGCCACTCACTTCTTTGGTACGTAAGGCCAGCCCGGGCATCAGCTGATTGATCAGGGAAGATTTGCCCACACCTGAATGGCCGGATATTAAAGAAACCTTGTTGTGCAACAGCTCCCCTATCTCTGCAATACCCTCGCCTTTTTTGGCAGAGATCAGCAGCACCGGGTATCCTATACTGGTATACACCTCCTCCAGTTCGAGGAACTTTTCCATGTCCTTTTCTTTCAGCAGGTCTTTTTTATTGAACACCAGGATAGCGGGAATATGATAGGCCGCGGCAGTTACCAGGAAACGGTCTATAAAGCCACGGGAAGTACGCGGTTCTTTCACGGTGCAGATCAGGATGGCCTGATCGAGGTTGGCGGCTATAATATGCTTATGTACTCTTTTATGCGGGGAGGTGCGCACGATGTAGTTCCTGCGCGGAGCGATGTCGGTGATCATGGCAGAGCTGCTGTCGCCATCTTCCGGGATGATCTCTACTATATCGCCCACGGCTATGGGATTGGTGGACGTGATATCCTCATCTATCTTGAAAACACCTTTGATGCGCGCCTGGTAGGTATCGCCTCCGGGCGTTTTCACGGTATACCAGCTGCCGGTTGATCTGTAAACGGTTCCCTCCATAAGTGCTGCAAAGTTATGGTAAACTGCGGAACGCCGTATACCTCAACACTACTTCCAGCAGGAGGCAAGCCAATGCCAACATGGCCAGGGGAAAGAAATGTTCTGCGTAGTGTTTATAGGAAGTGATCTCTACTTTCGTTTTTTCCAGGTTGTCGATCTCTGTATATACCTTCGCCAGGCCGGTTGTATTGGTGGCCCTGAAGTATTTGCCGCCGGTTTCGGAAGAGATCTTCTTCATCAGCGGCTCATCGATCTGCACATCCTGCATCTGCATTTGTATGCTGCCGTCGGGCATGGTCATGGGGAAGGGCGCTTTGCCATAGGTTCCCACGCCAATGGTATATACTCTTATTTTAAAGGCTTTGGCTATTTCCAGGGCAGTGAGCGGGTCTACCAGGCCGGTATTGTTCACACCATCTGTAAGAAGGATGATCACTTTACTTTTGGCCTTGCTGCTGCGCAGGCGGTCTACCGAAGTAGCGAGGCCCATGCCGATGGCGGTACCATCCTGGAGCATGCCGCTTTTGATGGCCATGATCTGGTTGGTCAGCACGGCATGGTCTGTTGTGATAGGGCATTGGGTAAAGCTTTCGCCGGAAAAGATAACAAGGCCGATGCGGTCGCTGATACGTTTCTCCACAAAATCAGCAGCTACTTTCTTGGCGGCTTCCAGGCGGTTGGGCTGCAGGTCTTCAGCCAGCATACTACCTGAAATGTCTATTCCTAAAACGATATCTATGCCTTCACTGTCAATATTTTCAGAGGTATTGCTGGTTTGAGGGCGGGCCAGCGCTGTTACCAGCGCGGCATAAGCCAATATGCGAAGTACCAGCAATGCGGGACGCAGGCGGGCTTTCCAGGAAACGGGCAGTCCTTTGAGGCCCTGTATAGAGGATACCTGTAAAGCGCCCTGCTGACGCCTGCCCTGTTTCACATACCAATAGATCATAAGTGGTATCAGCAACAGGAGCCAGAAGCACCAGGGATAGGCGAATGTTATATTTTTCCAGATCGACAGGTCCATTGAGTCAATTACGAGTTATTCAATTACGAATTACGAATTACGATTTACTGTCAGCAGCAGCTTGTTCGCTTTCGGCAGGCTTAGCGGCCGGTTTGGTCCACTCCACTATTTCAAGGGCCTTTTGCAGGCTGTCTTCGTGTTCTTCAGGTGTGGGTTGCAGCTTGGCAAACTTAGCCAGGTCTGCCAGTGACAGCAGGCCGCGCAGCTTTTCCCGCTGCTGGTTCAATATGGTTACCGGTTTTATATTCTGCAGCAGCTCTGCGCTGGTTTGTTCCAATGCAGCAATGCCGAACTGTTCTTCAAAATAGGAGCGCAACACATCTGTAAGCCGGGTATAATATTCTTTTACATTTCCCTGCTGCCATACCTTTTCTGCGCCCAGCTCTTTCAGCTGGCGAACGGCCTTGTCAAACGGCGCCTCCAGCGATACAGGCGGCGGAGCGGGCGCTTTCACGGGGCGCTTGCGCATGTATATGATCCAGCCTATGATCAGGCCCAGCAGCACCAGACCGGATACGATAAAGGGCCAGTATTCTTTAAGAAAATCGAGGATGGCCTCCCAGAGGTTGATGGGTACGGTTCTTACCCCTTTGATAGGCTTGAAGGCTTTGGTGGTATCTACCGCCACGTTGTCCACATCGATACCGATAGGAGCGGTAAAGGCAGAATCCACAGCACCTGCGGCGGCCTGCAGCTCGAACTTCAGGGAGGGGATCTCCCAGTGACCGGAATCGAAGCTGGTGAGGGTGATCACCTGCCTGAACAGCTGTTCCCGTGCGCTGCCTGAGGTATCAACCTTAGACCGGTCTACCACTTCCCAATGGGCGAATGAATCCGGCAGGCTGGGAAATGCCAGCTGGAGGCCAGCTTCTTTCAGCCGGTTCACATCCACGGTGGCAGACAATTCCAGCTTCAGCTGTTCGCCAATACGTAGTCTGTCCGTATCGGCCTGCGCCCTTACATCGATATTATTCTGCGCAAACGAACGGAAAGGACAAAGCACATAGCCCAGCAACACAATTAAAAAAATGCTCTTTACTATTGTTCTTTTTCGCATGATGGTTTTTGCTCCGCTTTAAAACTTATGCCCTGTTCAGGAAAAATGTCTGCAATGCTTTTACATAGTCCTCATCGGTACGTACGCTGATCAGTTCCGCCCCGCTTTTCAGGAAGGCATTACGGCAGTACTGCACGTGCTGATGGAACTGCTGGGTATAATACTGCTGCACCCGTTTATCTGCGGCGTCTACCCATTGGCGGGCGCCCGTTTCGGAGTCAGCCATCTGGATGAGCCCAACAGGCGGTAGCTCCTTGTCGCGCTGGTCGTACACATGCACGCCCACCATGTCATGCCGTTTGGAGGCAATATTCAGTGCGTCCTTATAATCACCGGTCAGAAAATCGCTCAGGAGAAAAACGATGCTCCGTTTTTTGGCGGCGTTGTTGAAGAAGCGCAGGGTTTCCCTGATATCGGTACCTTTCTTCTTGGGCTTGAAGGACAGTAGTTCCCTGATGATGAACAGGATATGTGATTTCCCTTTTTTGGGAGGAATATATTTTTCTACGCCGTTGCTGAAGAAGATCACGCCAACCTTATCATTGTTATTGATGGCGGAAAAGGCCATCACTGCACAGATCTCGGTGATAAGATTACGTTTGTTCTGATGGATGGTGCCAAAAACAGAGCTCTCACTTACATCTACCAGCAGCATCACGGTGAGCTCACGTTCCTCTTCAAACACCTTCACGAAAGGGTGATTAAAGCGGGCCGTTACATTCCAGTCAATATCGCGCACATCATCTCCGAACTGGTATTCCCTTACTTCACTGAAAGACATGCCCCTGCCTTTAAAAGCGCTATGGTACTCCCCCGAGAAGATATGGTTGGAGAGCCCCCTGGTCTTTATTTCAAGGCGTCTTACTTTTTTGAGTATTTCAGCAGTATCCACGCTTTTAATTAATAATGAATAATTAAAAATTAATAATGCAGGTCAGGGATCATGGTACTTCTACGGCGTTGAGGATCTCGCTCAGGATGTTCTCTGAGGTCACGTTCTCTGCTTCTGCCTCGTAGGTAAGGCCTACACGGTGGCGCATTACGTCGAAACAGATGCTGCGTACGTCTTCAGGAATCACATAACCGCGGCGTTTCATGAACGCGTAGGATTTTGCCGCCCATGCCAGGCTGATACTGGCCCTTGGAGAGCCGCCGTAAGAGATCAGCGGTTTAAGCTTCTGCAATTTGTATTCTTCCGGATGACGGGTAGCGAAAACGATATCGAGGATATAGCGTTCTATTTTCTCATCCATATAGACCTCTCTTACCAGTTTACGGGCCTCTACGATATCAGAAGGCTGTATTACCGGGTTGATGGTGGCCATACCGCCAGGATTAAGGTTCTGACGGATGATGTGTCTTTCTTCTTCCTTGGTGGGATAACCGATCACCACTTTCAGCATGAAACGGTCTACCTGTGCTTCAGGCAGGGTGTAAGTACCTTCCTGTTCGATCGGGTTCTGGGTAGCCAGTACCAGGAAAGGCTCTTCCAGTTTGAAGGTGCTGTCGCCGATGGTGATCTGTTTTTCCTGCATGGCTTCCAGCAGGGCGCTCTGCACTTTTGCAGGGGCGCGGTTGATCTCATCCGCCAGTATGAAGTTGGCGAAAATGGGACCTCTGCGCACCACAAACTCGTTGCGTTGCTGATTATATATCATGGTGCCTATTACGTCGGCCGGCAACAGGTCTGGTGTGAACTGTATACGGCTGAACTTGGCATTGATAGCAGATGATAAAGATTTGATGGACAGTGTTTTAGCAAGCCCGGGTACCCCTTCCAGGAGTACGTGGCCCTGGGCGAGCAGGCCTATCAGCAGACGTTCTACCATGTAGCGCTGGCCTACGATCACCTTTCCCAGCTCGATATTCAGCAGGTCTACGAATGCGCTGGCCTGGTGGATCTTTTCATTCAATTGACGGATGTCTTGCGATGTATTCTCCATGCTATGCATTTATTTTTCAGGATTGCTAAAATAAACATTCTATACCCAAAACACTGTGCCACAGGGCTTCCGGGCCGTTAAAATGCCGTTAAATTACACCTGCGGACTAGAGAGTTACAAATTACGAAATCGTTTATAGCGAACATTCATTATCTGTAATAAAAATCCGTAATCTGTAAGGACTTAATTCGTAAGTACCACAGGCGGCCCCCAAGTTAATAAAGCCCCGGCATATTTATATCATCTTTTTTTATAACGTACCTTTGCAGCTAACAATCAATCATCTAACAATCAAATATATACTATGAACGATTTTGAGCTGCGCTGGAAACAAATAGAACAAATGCTGACCGAAAGGTTTGGCAAAACGCCCAATATGGAGGCGATCCTTTTCCTGATAGGTGTGCAGGAGCTGGGAAAACTGAAGAAGAAATTTACCAAGGAGCAGAAGCAGGACCTGATGCACGTTGCCACCTGCACCCTGTTAAGCCAGAGCGGCTATTTTGAGCTGGAAGGGTATGATGCAGACGGATGGCCTCATTTTAAAGAGGTACGGCCTGTACCCAAAATGGGACTGGCCGAACAGGAAAGATTTCTGCAGGAACATATCATTGCGTATTTTGAGGTAGAAGACGAGTAAAACAAACACATGACACCCATTATCGCTATCCGCCCCGTGCAACCGGATATGCTGGATACCCTGGTAGTACTGGAGCAGCAAACCTTTACAGAAACCTTTCGCCACATTTACAGCCGGGAAAACCTGGAGGCGTTTCTGAACGATAAGAAAAGTCCGGATGCTTTAAAGCGTGAACTATTGAAGGAAGACGCGCGTTATTATATCTGCTATTACAATGAGGCCCCGGCGGGATTTCTGAAGCTGAACATCAACAAACAGCCGGATGATAAGGCAGGCACCATCCTGCCAACTCCTGTGGTTGAGCTGGAAAAGATCTATGTGCTGCAGGCCTTCCAGGGCTTTAAGCTGGGTAAAGCCCTTATACATTATGCTTATAATGTGGCCATGGAGCAGCAGGCAAAGTACATCTGGCTGGGCGTGTGGGAACATAATACAAAAGCCCGTGATTTTTATGAAAGGGAAGGCTTTGAAAGGTTCGGTGAACATAGTTTTATGGTGGGCAGCCAGCAGGATACGGACCTGCTGTATAAGAAAGCGATTCAAATAACCTACTGAAAACTATTATGAAAAGACTTTTATTGTTACTCCTTTTATTGGGGGCTGCCACAGGCGCTATGTGCAAGCACAGAAAAGTAAAGGTGCTTACTCCTTACGGCACGATGATCATCGTACTATATGATCAGACACCTCAGCATCGCGACAATTTTGTTAAACTGGTGAAGCAGCATTTTTATGACAGCCTGTTGTTTCATCGTGTGATCAATACGTTCATGATACAGGGCGGAGATCCTGATTCGAGACATGCAGCACCGGGCGTCTTACTGGGCAACGGCGAGAACGGCTATACCGTACCTGCTGAATTCCAGCTGGATCTCTTTCACCGGAAAGGTGTGCTGGCGGCGGCGCGGGACGAAAACCCGGCGAAGGCCTCTTCCGGCTGCCAGTTCTATATTGTACAAGGAAAACAGTGGACAGACGCAGAACTTGACAAGCTTGAACAAACAAGGTTGGGTGGGCGTAAGATACCGGTAGACCAACGTGAGGTGTATAAAACCAAAGGAGGTACCCCACAGCTGGACCAGCGCTATACTGTTTTTGGACAGGTAATAAAGGGCATGGATGTAATAGACAAAATAGCGGCTGTTAAAACAGACGGGAACGACCGGCCGCTGGCCAACGTACCCATGAAGATACGTTTGGTAAAGAAGTGGCTGCTGTTTTAACCATTTGATCATCTGCCTCCAGGATTGCAAGCTTGGAGTATTTTGTAATTTCATTACTTTTACCCCTAAAATCAAAACAGCTATGAATTTTCCATCAAATCTGCGGTACACAAAGGACCACGAATGGATATTGTTAGAAGGTAATACAGCCACCATTGGTATTACCGAATTTGCACAACGTGAACTCGGCGATATCGTATTTGTTGATATTCCTTCCGTAGGTAAAACCCTGGAGGCAGAGGATGTATTTGGCACTGTAGAGGCAGTGAAAACAGTTTCTGACCTGTTCCTGCCCGTAGCCGGCACACTTAACGAGGTTAACCAGGAACTGGAGAGCGAGCCAGAACTGGTAAACACAGATCCTTACGGAGATGGCTGGATGGTCAAAATGACCGTTAAGAATCCTGCTGATGTGGCGGGGCTGCTGGATGCAGCTGCTTACCAGGCATTAATAGCTGAATAATATTTAGAGCAATACGCCACAAGAAGTATGCGGTAGGAAGCATGTTGTTATCTTCTAACCGCATACTTTTTACTTTATATGCCAACTTTAAAAAGAAAAAAATAGGAATGAAGGGAATACGATATTACATACCGGCTATTTTATGGATCATACTCATTCTTGTGCTTTGTACTTTACCAGGCAAGGATATTCCGCATACCGGCTGGTTCAGCCTGCCGCATCTCGATAAGCTGGTGCATTTTGGGTTGTTCGGCGGAATTGTTTTCTTCCTTGCGCTGGGATATTACCGGCAAAAAAAGTATGTATCCGCACTCACTTTGCTCCTATTTGTATTGTGTGCAGCATTTTACGGACTTGCTATTGAATTTGTTCAGAAATACTATGCCATTGACCGCAGCTTTGATATGAAAGATGCATCGGCCGATACACTGGGTGCGATTGCAGGTGTGTGGGTATTTAAGCTTTTCCGCAGGCGGTTCCTGAAACCGAAGACTGCTACCGCTCAATAGGCGGCAAAAAAATTCCCTCCGGAAAGCCGGAGGGAATGTAACCTATCGTTTTATGAGAAATAAGTGATTCTATTCTTATTGTTTGCCAGCGTCGTTCTTTGCCTCCTGCTTCATCTTTTCATTTGCGAAGATGGAGAATTCCACACGACGGTTCTTAGCCCTGTTCTCTTCAGTATCATTCGGGAACTTAGGCTGTTTCTCACCATACCAGTAGGCCTGTACACGGTTGGCAGCAACCCCCTGGCTACGCAGGTAGGCAGCTACTGCGTTAGCGCGCCTTTGTGAAAGACCATCGTTGTACTCATCTGTACCTTTATCATCTGTATGACCTTCTACGCGTACATATGTGTCAGGATATTTGTTCAGGATCTGAGCCAGCTCCTGAATGTTGCCCTGGGCGGTGGAGGTCAGATCGGATTTATCAAAACCGAAGAGCACTCCTGAAGCGAAGGTTACGTTGATACCTTCACCTACACGTTCTACCTGAGCGTTAGGTACTTCATTCTTGATCTCCTGCGCTTGTTTATCCATTTTCTTACCGATCAGCACACCGGCGGTACCGCCCACAGCTGCACCGATGATAGCGCCCAATGCGGTGTTACCGGCGGCTTTACCTATAACGGCACCTGTTGCGGCGCCGCCACCAACGCCTATTACAGCGCCTTTTTTGGTATTATCCATGCCTTGCCAGGTGCTACAGCCAAAAAGTACAGTAGCAGATAATGCTACGGCTACTATTGCATTCAATTTTTGTTTCATCCGTATGTTTTTTGATTTTATCAATGGTTAATTATCAGGCGTAAAACTGATCCTGTCAGAGAAATTCAAATACTTTGCCAAAATCCTCTTGGTTCTCATAGTTTACTGGATCTTAACAAAGTATGAACATATAAATTTATTCACACGTCGGGCATGTGGATAAATAAGACCATATTAGCAGGTATCATCCCAGCAGGTTCTTGAGCAAACCGCCCAGACCGCCGGAGGCAGGCTGCTGCTGTTGCTGCTGTTGCTGTTGGCGGGCGCCTGAAGAAAGCGCGCCCATCAGGTCCTGGAGATCTACATCACCATCCCCGTCCTTGTCCAGTCCGCCGCCTGCCAGCCGGCCCAATATACCGGAGATATCCAGACCCTGGGCCTTGCCACCGGTGAGCGAGTTGAGGATGCTTTGCAGGTTAAAGCTGTTGTCATTGGGATTGTTGGTTTTGTTTACCAGGGAGCCCAATACGGAAGGGATAAGGGTACCGGCTATCTGTTTGGCAGCGCCGGAGTCCAGGTTGAATTTCTGAAGGAGGGTATCCACGAAGTTGCCGGATATTCTGTTCACCACCGGGTTCTGTGGGTCAGGCGCCGCTCCGGCACCACCCAGGAGGCTTAACACCTGGCTGGCATTACCGTTGGCAATTTCTTCCTGCAGGCCGGAAGCGATAGAGGCAGTAGCAGCATGGATCACTGCATCATTCTGATCATTGGGCACTGCGGGGTTGTCTACCACAGGGCCCTGTGCCTGCTCTTTAACGAGATTGAGTAATTGTTCCAGCATGATGGTATGGTTTGAGTGGCCCATATCCGGACCAAGTATTAAACATTTCTTAAACCTAAATTGTTTACGCCTGTCAGTTAAGTCTTCCTATCCTCTACTCAAACCCTTCAACATCAACTATTTTACGCTCCCTGCTTCAGCTTCTCTGCATTCTCGGCAAACTGCAGGGCTTCCACCATTTCCTGTATATCACCGTTCATAAAGGCATCGAGGTTGTAGATGGTCATCCCGATACGGTGGTCTGTTACACGGCCCTGCGGATAATTATAGGTACGGATCTTGGCAGAGCGGTCACCGGTAGACACAAGGCTTTTACGCTGGGAAGCGATGGCCTCTTCATGCTTGCGCACAGCCGCTTCGTATATACGGGTACGTAACATCTTCATAGCGATATCCCTGTTGGAGTGCTGGCTACGGCCTTCCTGGCACTCTACTACGGTGCCTGTGGGAATATGCGTAAGGCGTACGGCGGATTCTGTTTTGTTTACGTGCTGGCCACCTGCGCCGGAAGAGCGGAAGGTATCCATTTTAATATCGGCATCCCTTATTTCCACATCTACTTCATCTGCTTCGGGAAGCACCGCCACAGTAGCGGCAGAGGTATGCACCCTGCCGGAGGCTTCGGTAGCTGGTACACGTTGTACGCGGTGTACGCCCGATTCGAACTTAAGGATCCCATATACATCATCCCCGCTCACTTCTACCGCTATTTCCTTATAGCCGCCCACCCCTCCGGGGGTTTCACTCATAATATTGGTGCTCCAGCCCCTGTTTTCGCAAAAGCGCAGGTACATACGCAGCAGGTCTCCCGCAAAAAGAGCGGCTTCGTCGCCCCCGGTACCACCCCGTATTTCAAGTATAGCATTCCTTTCATCCTGGGGGTCTTTGGGGATCAGCAGGTTGCGGATCTCTGCCTCCTGCTCATCTTTTTGCTGATACAGGCCTTCGGTTTCCTCTTTGGCCAGTTCCCGCATTTCTTCATCACCGCTTTCGAGGACTTCCTTGTTAAAAGCAATAGCGTCGAGCAGCTTGCGGTAGGCGTCGTAGGCCTTTACCACCTTTTCCAGCTGACGGTATTCCTTACTCAGCTTACTAAACTGCTTGTTATCGCTTACTATTTCCGGGTTGGTCAGCGCCAGCGCTACCTGATCAAACCGGCCTTTTATCGCTTCTAGTTTATCTATCATAATTATCTTTGAAAATCATCCCGGTGGTAGCCGGGAGTGCAAAATTAACATCATTTACGCTGAATTAAATTTGATTTTTAATTATAAACTATCCGATAAGGACATGTCCGAACCTATAAAACTAAGCGGCAGGGAGCTATTTGACGGAACGCGCTTATTGGGCGCAGATAAAGTACTGGTACTTGATACAGACGGCGCTGTACTGGATATCCTGGATAAAGCGGCGGCGGGAGAGGGCGTACAGCAGCTGGACGGCCTGTTGTGCCCGGGTTTCGTCAACAGCCACTGCCACCTGGAGCTATCGCACATGCAGGGGGTGATCCCTGAAAAAACCGGCTTACCTGCATTCCTCACAGCGGTAATGACGCAGAGAGGCGGGCACGCAGGCACGCTGACAGCGGCCGAAATGATGGAGGCTGCTGCTATCCGGATGTGGGAGGAAGGCATCTCCGCCGTAGGTGATATCTGCAACGGCACTACTACCCTGGCTCATAAAAAGGACAGCCGGCTGTATTACCACTCCTTTATAGAATGTATGGGTTTTATAGATGCGGCAGCGGAAAAAAGGTTTGAACAAAGTATGGAGGTATACCGTCAGTTCAGGGAGATCAACGGCGCTTTTCACAGCTGCTCGCTTGCCCCACATGCGCCCTATTCGGTAAGCGCTACCCTGTTTGGCCTGCTGGCGGCATTGCCGGGTAATACTCCCCTTACCATACACAACCAGGAGAACCCGGCGGAAAATGAACTGTATCTGAGCAAGACAGGGCCCTTCCTGGATTTCTACCAGCGCTTTGGTATGGACATCAGCGGTTTTACGCCCCGCCATACCAGCAGCCTGCAGGCCTGCCTGTCTTATCTTGCCGGTAGTCCGCTCCTACTGGTGCACAACACTTTTACAACGGAAGAGGATATACGGGCCGCCCTCCGGCGTGAGCTCCCTGTTTACTGGTGCCTGTGCCCCCAGGCTAACCTGTATATTGAAGACCGTTTGCCCGATGTTATGCTGCTGCGCCAAATGCAATGTACCCTTACGCTGGGTACTGACAGCCTGGCTTCCAATCACCAGCTATCTATCTGGAAAGAGATTCAGACCATCCAGCAGCATTTCCCCGCCATCCCCCTGGCGGAAATATTGCAGTGGGCCACGCTGAACGGAGCAAAGGCATTGGGCATAGACGGCCGTTATGGCAGTTTTACACCCGGAAAAAAGCCAGGAGTGGTATTGATAGCAAAAGACCGGTGTAAACGCGTCGTGTAAAACCCCGGGGGTATGTGGAGGGTATATGGAGGTTAGGTTTCCTGAGGGGAACGGTTATATTTGCACTCTGAAATAATAAAAAAAATGAATACGTTTCTTGACCAGCTGATACTGGGGAACCCTGTACGCAGTTACCTGATAATGGCGATCATATTGGTAGCGGTGTTCTCCGTAAAGCGGTACTTATCTAAAGGTATTGCTTCCGGCGTTTATAACCTGGTGAAACATCTGTCTCCACAGATAGAGCGGTCGGAACTGACCCATTTGTTATTACGCCCACTGGAGTATTTCCTGCTGCTGGTAACTTTTTTGCTGACAATAGACCACTTTAAGTTCCCACCTGAACTGAACTTCAAGATCTATAATCAATACAGCCTGAGGAACCTGGCAGATACCCTGCAACAGATCGCATTCTGTGTGTGTATATTATGGATACTGCTGCGTCTTATTGACTTCGTGGCGCTGATACTGGAAAAGCAGGCAGACCTGACGCCGGATATGACGGATAACCAGTTCATCGTTTTCTTCAGGGATTTCTTCAAAGCGATTATTTCGATATTAGGCATCATTGTGCTGATCAGGGTGTTGTTTGGCTCTGAGCTGGTGAACAAGCTGATAGCGGGCCTCGGTATAGGTGCGGCAGCCCTTGCACTGGCCGCCAAGGAAAGTATTGAGAACCTGATCGGCTCTTTCATCATCTTTTTTGATAAGCCTTTCCGTGTAGGTGACAGCGTTAAGGTGGATGCCTACCAGGGCACGGTAGAGAAGATCGGTTTACGCAGCACACGCATCCGCACACTGGAAAAGACTTTTGTAACGGTGCCTAATAAGAAAATGGTGGACAGCATTCTGGACAACCTTACACTGCGTACGCAGCAGCGGGTGGTGCTGAAGCTGGAGCTGCCTACCGAAACGCCTTCCAAGACCGTTATCGACTTACTGCGCGACATAAAGCAGCTGCTGGGCAATAATAATAACATATTGCCTGGGTACATTGTGAACCTGAATGATTTTAATAAGGACACGTACTGGGTGCAGATCATCTACAACACATACATCATTGAAGGCATACAATATGCCGCGCTGCGCGAAACCATTAACCTGGGTATTATACGCCTGATGGAACAGCATGACGTTAAGCTACCCAGCACCAAGATTGAGATGACGGCAAATTAATCTGAGGCTACTAAAAGACGCGTTCCGCTTTCCTGTAGTGCTTCATATGACGGTTACCTGCGGGGCCTCTTACCACCGTGGTACTGCGGGTTGACCGGTACTGCCTGCCGTACGGGCCCCTTACCGTGGTGGTGCGAACGGTGCGGGCCGCCCGGTAATTTGCCACCGGTGCACGATAACGATTCACAACAGTAACAGAAGTAACTCTTACCGGGCGGTAAATAACCGGAGCAGCTACTATACGGCGGGTATGCACCACCGCGCATGCAGGATAGTACCTGACGCGGAGCGGGCGGTAGGCTACCCAGCCCAAAGGCCTCCAGGGGCGCCACCATACGGGGTACCTGCGCCAGCCCCAGGGAGATACCCAGGGCCTGTAAGCCGGTGCATATACAAACCTAACACAAGGCCAGGCCCATACATTTACTACAATACCTATTGATGCGGGCGTATAGCCAAATGATACACGCGGGCCGCTGGAGGGAAACTGTCTTGTACGGTAAGCGCCCTTCATATTACCTGCAGGTTCTACGATGGTAGTATCTCCGTAAATATCTTCATCGCCTACTATCTGGACCACTGCATTTTCGGCGCCTGTCTTTTCCAGTTCGATCACAGCGACATCCTGGCTTTCTGATGAGGAAAGCTGTGCCTGCAGGATAAACACATGTACATCCTGCTCTCTTTTATTGATCACTCTAATATAGTCGATGTTGCCATCGGCGTTCAGGTCAAGGTTGTTGACGCCGTTTTCCTGGCTGTTCAGCAGCCGCTCAAATTCTTCGGGGCTCGCTGCTTTTTTGAACATAGTGAGTGCGCCGGACAGGCTGAAATTATCGCCGGGGAGACCGGTAGAATCTTCTGCTTCCTGGGCATAGGCGCCGGTTGTAAATAAGGTGGCCATTATTGACAGGGCCAGTAAGTACATTTTCTGCATATCCGCTGATTGAATGACTACATTATCAGACGGTGACGGCTAAGCGAAGTTTAATGATAAAAAAAATGTGCTGATGAAAAATTCATCAGCACATTGATATATATAAGGATCAGCAGATCGCTCAATCGTCTCCTTTCTCTTTCTTGTCAGCTTTCAAAAGGATCTTTGCGATATCTGCTTCAACAGATTCTTCTACATTACCAGAGATGCGGCCCAGCTCTTTTCCTTCTTTTAATATGATGAAGGTGGGCACTTTTTTGAGCTTATATTCTACCGGTGCACCGGTGTCCAGTTTCTCATCTGCGCCAAAGATCAGCATCTGTGTTTCAGGGCTGCCAGCCAGCACCATTACTTTATACAGCTGAGGGAAAAGCACGCGGCTTTGTTCATCCCAGGTTCCTATCAGGGCCACTACATTGAACTTTTCGCGGTTAGACTTGATATAGTTCAACATATTATCGTTCGGCTGATATTTATTTACGCCGGTGTAGAACCAGGCATAAGCGGTGTCGCTTGTTAAGGTCTTCAGGTCCAGCTTACCTTTCAACACTTTGCCGCCGCTTCCTCCGTTCTGCGCCCACGCAAGGCTCACAAAAAATAATAGCGTTCCTCCCAGTAATAAAGTTTTTAATCGCATAACCATTTTTTTATAATTGATCTTTGAGTTCTGTCAGGAACCCTCTTACTTTTAGCAAAGCCTGTACCATTTCAAAATTCCGGGCGGCTAATTTTTTGTCTTCCTTGAGTTTCTGTTTTGCGCCTTCTATGGTGTACTTTCTTTCCCGCAGCAGGTGGTAGATCAGCTTCAGGTGTTGAATATCTTCCTGGCGGAAGAGGCGATCTCCCTTGCGGTTCTTTTTGGGTTGCAGTATATCAAATTCGTTTTCCCAGTAACGTATGAGGGAGGTATTGACGCGGAACATGCCTGCTACTTCACTGATGGAGTAGTATTGTTTATCCAGCGTTATCTTGTCAAGTTCTTTAATCACATCTGTATCCTCACTTACTTCTTTCAAAGATTTACGCCCCCGCTTCTTTTTTAGCGGTACTGCAGGTACTGATACTGTTACATCATCCGGAACAGCGGCCGTTTTTTCTGCTACAGCAACCCTGGGCTGAGGCGGCGCTATGACTGCTACTGCGCTGCTTTCCACTTGTGGTGGTGCTGGTTCCAGGGAGCCGAAAAGGTCCAATTGGTGCATCATGGCAGAAATCAATTAGGAAATTCCAAATTCCAAGTTCCAGATTCCAAAGCCCAAACTTCAAAAGCCAAGCCAAATTCCGGAAGCCCCGGGCATATTGGCGGCAAATTAATCAAAAGATTGATTACCAGACCTGGCAATCTTCAACATCCTGTCAAATTCTTCCGGAGAAAGATCATTAAAGAAAAAGTATACGGGGTCTACTTTCTCTCCGTTCTTCATTACTTCGTAATGGCAGTGGGGGCCTGTAGATTTTCCTGTGCTACCTACCCAACCCAGCACATCGCCTCTTTTAACGGCCTGGCCAGTTTTTACCTTGGTCCGCAGCATATGACCGTAGAGGGTTTTATACCCATATCCATGTCTTATTACCACGTGGTTGCCATAGCCTACGTCGCTGAGGCTGGCTTCTTCCACCGTTCCGTCGCCGGTAGCGTAGATGGGTGTACCGCTGGGGGCTGTAAAATCGAGACCGGCGTGAAATTTCACCGTTTTATAAATAGGATCGATACGGTATCCGAAACCGGAGGCAATGCGATTCAGATCTTTATTGGATACGGGCTGTATTGCAGGTATGGAGGCCAGCATCTGTTGTTTGTTCTTCACCAGGTCATCTATCTCACCATAGGATTTCTCCTGCGATTTGATGCGGTTCATCAGCTCTTTCAGCAGCACGGCTGTACTGGAAATGATGTCGCTGCTGGCGAAAGACTGGAGCTGCGCCAGCTCTTCGTCTTTTTCGATCTTACCGGAGCGGGTACTGTCTGGTATCGGGGAAGCTTCAAATATCACCCGGTAGATCTGGTTGTCGCGGCGCTGCAGTTCCGATAGCTGGCTTTTAGCCTCGTTCATCCGGTGCTGCAGGGCATCGTACTGTTCCTTCATATTGTCGATCTCACGGCGCAGCGACTTTTCCTTGGGAGAATCAAGGAAGCGGTAGGATACTGACAGAAAAAGGACGCCGGTAACGATGGCGGCCGATAAGAACCCCAGGATCCGTAATATCTTGACCCGTACTGAAACTACGAGCTTCTCGTATTTCAGGGTCTGGGTGTTATAAAAATATTTGACCTTCTTCATTTGCAGCGCTTAGCTATTATCTTTTAGCTGTCAACACAATGCGCCTCCCCCGCCAGAACAGCTAAGAGCTAAACGCAAATGGCCAACAGCTTATTTGAATAATCTTATAGGTTTCGATATTTTTGCACTCCTTCCTGCAAACACAACCAAATTTGCGGGAATAGCGGGGCGTGCAAAATACAAATTAACGGCAATTTTACACCAGACGCAATTTATATAGGTAAAAATACATATTAATAGGCTATAATATTTTATGACAGCTTCCGAGATCCGACAGCAATTCCTGGATTTTTTTGCTTCCAAAGGGCATCAGATCGTGCCTTCTGCCCCTATCGTGGTAAAGAATGACCCAACGCTTTTGTTTACCAATGCGGGTATGAACCAGTTCAAGGACTATTTCCTGGGTAACAAGACCCCGGCGCATACCCGGGTCGCGGATACCCAGAAATGCCTGCGGGTAAGCGGCAAGCATAACGACCTGGAGGAAGTGGGCATAGACACCTACCACCATACCATGTTCGAGATGCTGGGTAACTGGAGCTTTGGCGACTATTTCAAAGCCGAAGCCATTGCCTGGAGCTGGGAACTGCTGACAGGGATCTATAAGATCCCCAAAGACAGGCTGTATGTGACTGTTTTTGAAGGCGATACGAAAGAGAACCTGCCTAAGGACGAAGAAGCTTATAATTTCTGGAAACAGCATATAGCTGAAGACCGCATCCTGCTGGGCAACAAGAAAGACAATTTCTGGGAAATGGGCGATACCGGCCCATGTGGTCCCTGCTCTGAAATACATGTGGACTGCCGCCCTGATACGGAAAGGCGGCAGCAGGACGGACGCGAGCTGGTGAACGCAGATCACCCACAGGTGATCGAGATCTGGAACAACGTATTCATGCAGTTCAACCGCCTGAAAGACGGTACACTGGAACTGCTGCCCGCTAAACACGTGGATACGGGTATGGGCCTGGAGCGCCTGGTAAGGGTGTTGCAGGGTAAAACCTCCAACTATGACACCGACCTGTTCATGGGCACCATCCATGCCACTGAAAAACTGACAGGACATACTTATAAAGGCACCGACGCCAGGCCGGACGTAGCTTTCCGTGTAATTGCAGACCACCTGCGCGCTATTTCCTTTACTATAGCGGACGGACAGCTGCCCTCTAACACGGGCGCCGGTTATGTGATACGCCGCATTCTGCGCAGGGCCGTACGTTATTATTACTCCTTCCTGGATGCTAAAAAACCTTTGCTGCATGAGCTGGTACCCGTACTGGCGCAGCAATTTGCCAAAGTATTCCCCGAACTGCAACAGCAGGTTGATTTTGTGAAGAAGGTAGTATATGAGGAAGAAAACAACTTCTTACGCACGCTCGAAAGCGGTATCCGCCGTATAGAAGATGTGATCAGCAACGCCAGCAGCAAGAGCATCGACGGTAAAACAGCTTTTGAACTGTACGATACCTACGGTTTCCCGCTGGATCTGACCAACCTGATTGCCGCGGAAAAAGGCTTTACTGTGGATGAGAAAGGATTCGGTGTTGAAATGCAGCAGCAGAAAGACCGTTCCCGCGCCGCCACAGAACTGGACACCGGCGACTGGGTAGTACTGGACGAGGTGCCTGCCACCACTTTTGTAGGGTATGAGCTGCTGGAAAACACCACCCGGGTTACCAAATACCGTAAGATAAAGGCCAAAGGCAAAGAGCAATATCAACTGGTGCTGGAACAAACTCCCTTTTATGCAGAAAGCGGTGGCCAGGTAGGCGATACCGGTGTACTGCTGTTTGAGGGAGAAACCATTGCCGTTACAGATACCAAAAAAGAGAACGACCTGACCGTTCACTTTACCGATACCCTGCCTGCCCAGGTAAATGTACCCGTGAAGGCGACAATAGATCGCGAAAAAAGGCAGGATACCGCACGCCATCACTCTGCCACCCACCTGCTGCACGCTGCCTTGCGCCAGGTGCTGGGCACGCATGTGGCCCAGAAAGGATCGCTGGTGAATGCAGATTATCTGCGTTTTGACTTTTCCCACTTTGCCAAGGTGAGCGACGAAGAACTGGCCAGCATAGAAGATATTGTGAACGAAAAGATCCGGCAGAATATTCCTGTGGTGATCCAGGAAATGCCGAGGGAAGAAGCTCTCAAGCTGGGCGCTATGGCCCTGTTTGGGGAAAAATACGGAGAAACGGTAAGGGTGGTGATCATGGACCCTGGTTATTCCATTGAACTGTGCGGCGGCACCCATGTAGGGTCTACGGGAGAACTGGGCCTGTTCAAATTCATCAGCGAAGGCGCAGTAGCCGCAGGTGTACGTCGTATAGAAGCATTAAGCGGCGCCAGGGCCCTGGCTTATGTGAATGAGCAGCTGCAACAGCTGAAAGACATAAAAGCCATACTGAAGAACCCCAAAGAACCAGTAAAGGCCTTTGAAAATCTGCTGCAGGAAAAGACCAGCCTGGAAAAACAATTGGCCCAGGTGGAACTGGAGAAAGTGAATGAGCTGGCTGCCAGCCTGAAAAAGCAGGTAGCGCCGATCAATGGGGTGAATTTCATTGGCCAGGTAGTGAAAGTAGGTAACGCCGATTCATTAAAACAACTGGGTACCGCCCTCAAGCATATTGACAACCATGTAGTGATACTGGCTGCGGAAGTAAATGGCAAAGCCAGCGTTGCACTGATGATAGCCGACGCCCTGGTGGCAGCAAAAGGCTGGGATGCGCCGAAGATCATTAAAGAACAGATTGCCCCGCTGATAAAAGGCGGAGGAGGAGGACAGAAATCCTTTGCTACCGCTGGCGGACAGGAAACGGACAAGCTGCAGGAGGTGGTGGAAAAGGTGAAGGCACTGGTAAGTAGTAATTAATAACTAAGCATTAATAGTTAAGGCCCGTATAGGACGAAAGTACTATGCGGGCTTTGTGTTTCCGGGGATGCCATTTTTAACATTCCCTTAAGTCCAACCGGGCCCTTTTAACTTTTCCTTATTTGACCCAGCCTTTAAATTTGCTATATTAAGCGTATAAAAATATTGTTTTGTTTATGAGAAAGTTACTCCAAGTACTAACCCTCGCAGGACTAACCTGCGGCTCTTTTGCCATCACACCTGCAGTAAAGGCGCAAGATCCCGGCAAACAGCAAAGCGACAAACTGGGCGAGTATGATGAGATCGTTATCAAACCTAAAAACAAGCAGGATGGAAAAGTAACCATCGAGATCAGGGATGGAGAAGTATGGGTGGATGGAAAAAAAATGGATGATTACCAGGATGGCGACATCTCTGTGTACCGCCGTAAGATCAAGCCGATGGACGGCAACACATTTTCCTTTGACAACCCTCACCGGGGCCTGCAATTCTTCAATAACGACGGCGATGAAGGCGGCAGTACTATCCGCGGCGGTAAGGCGCTGCTGGGCGTAATCACAGAGAAGAAAGAAGCAGCGGGCGTAACGGTGCGGGAAGTATCCAAAGGCAGTGCAGCAGAAAAAGCTGGTCTGAAAAAAGGAGATGTGATCACTGCCGTAGATGCAGACAAGATAGCCGAGCCGCAGGACCTGTTTGAGACGATAGGTGAACATGATCCCGGCGATAAGGTGACCATCACCTATTTGCGCGATAAAAAGGAGAATAAGGCTACCGTTACTTTGGATGAACGCAAGGATCTGGGCGCGTTCAATTTTACGCCCAACCCGGGGAACAACAATTTCTTCCGTTTCCGTGGTCCGCGCAACGGACAGGGCTTCGGTGGAGACAATAATTTCAACTGGTTTGGCAATGACAATAACGATACCCGCCTGGGCCTGTCTGTACAGGATACCGAGGAAGGTAAAGGCGCCCGTGTATTAGGCGTGACAGAAGGCTCTGCTGCTGAAAAAGCAGGTTTTAAGGAAGATGATGTTATTACTGAATTGGCAGGCGCGGCCGTGAATTCGGCCAAAGATGTGGCGAATGCATACAGGGAGAATAAAGACAAGGGTACATTAACGGCAAAGGTTAAACGCAACAGCAAAGAACAGCAGCTGACCATTACCGTTCCCAGGCATTTAAACAAAGCTGATCTTTAATATCCGGATGTGCTGACAATTTTCATTCGTTGTTTGCACATCTGCGCCCTCGCAGAATGATTTGATATGGTTTTAAGTGTGTAAGACCCCCGTTCGTCGTCTGGCGATGCGGGGGCTTTTATTTTACCAGCATTTTTACATATTTCAGCTTATTCTTAAAAGGGGCATATTTAACCGGAACATCCAGCCAGGTAGCTGTGCGCATAATACCTTTGGGATGCGTAAACGTTTCAAAGCTGAATCGGCCATGGTAATGGCCCATGCCACTATGCCCCACGCCGCCAAAGGGCAGCTCCGGGTTGGTTAAATGCACCAGTGTATTGTTGATGCAGCCACCGCCAAAGCGCAGCTGTTCTTCCAGCATTTTACGGGTAGACGCCCTTTTGGAAAATATATACAGTGACAAGGGGTATGGATGGCTGCGGATCAGTTGTATAGCCTGCGGCAAATCATCAAAGGGAATAATGGGCAATATAGGTCCGAAGATCTCTTCCTGCATCAGGGGAGACGACCACTCTACCCCTTCCAGCAAGGTAGGCGCTATGTACAGTGCTCTTTTATCGGCGCTGCCACCGTGTATTATTTTACCCTGCTGCAGGTAGTCTTCCAGTACATCAAAGCGCCGGGCATTGATAATACGCGCATAATCAGGGCTTTGGGCGGGATCTTCCCCGTAAAACTGTACGATGGCCTGTTCCATGGCTGCGATCAGGGCCGCTTTTACCCGGCTGTGCACCAGCACATAATCAGGCGCCACACAGGTTTGTCCGGCGTTCCAGAATTTGCCCCATACAATGCGCCTGGCCGCCACTTTTATATTGACCTTATCGTCTACTACACAGGGTGATTTCCCTCCCAGCTCCAGGGTAACAGGCGTGAGATGCGGTATGGCCATTTCCATGATCTTTTTACCGATGGCTGCACTACCGGTAAAAAACACATGATCAAAGCGGTAGGCCATCAGGGCGGGTATCAACTGGCTGCCTTCTCCCTGCAGCAGGGTGATGTAAGCCGGATCAAAGGTTTCACTGACCAGCTGTTCCATTACCGCCGCTGTTGCGGGGGCCAGCTCCGAAGGCTTGAGGATGGCGCAGTTGCCCCCGGCGATAGCGCCTACCAGAGGGCCCATCAGCAGCTGAAAGGGGTAGTTCCAGGGAGCTATGATCAGGGTGAGCCCCAGGGGAGCACGTACAATCTTACTATGGCTGGGATAATGTTCCAGGGGGCTGGTCACTTCATGGGGGCGCATCCACCTGGCCAGGTTGGTCAGCACATGGTCGATCTCGGCATATAAAAATCCCACCTCGCTTCCATAGGCCTCTACCGGGTGTTTATGCATATCCTTATGCAGGGCGCCGAGGATCTCGCTTTCATGCTTCTTAATGCCCTGTTTCAGGCGCCTGAGCTGTGTTTTGCGGAAGGCGTATGGCAACGTGGCGCCGGACTCGAAGAATGTCTGCTGCGCCTTGTAAATATCACCTATGGAGAGGGCATTGGTCATAGGAATTTTTTTTATTTAAGTTACTACATAATAGGCGGATATGTCCGCCCTCTGGCGGGATGCTCAAAAATATTATATCTTCGCCCCTACCCATGATAGACTATAATAAATATGAAGCGGTGATCGGGCTGGAGGTACATGCGCAGCTGCTCACGGAAAGCAAATTATTCTGCAGTGACAGTGCGGCATTCGGCGGTGCGCCTAATACCCATGTCAGCCCCATTACACTGGGCCACCCGGGTACGTTGCCCCGTATGAACCAAAAAGCGGTGGAATATGCTGTTAAACTGGGCCTGGCCTGTCATTGTGAGATAGCCGCAGAAAATTACTTTGCACGCAAGAACTATTTTTACCCGGATCTGCCCAAGGGCTACCAGGTATCGCAACATACAGCCCCTATCTGCCTGGGCGGACAGGTGGCTATTACTACAGCAGCCGGAGAGCGGAATATACAGCTGAACCGGATACACCTGGAAGAAGATGCAGGGAAGTCATTACATGACCAGGAACCGGATAATACCATGGTAGACTACAACCGTGCGGGTGTACCGCTGGTGGAGATCGTAACGGAACCCGACCTGCATACCGGCGACGAAGCATATGCCTACCTGACGGCGCTTCGCAGACTGGTTCGCTACCTCGGCGTGTGCGACGGCAACATGGAAGAAGGCAGCATGCGCTGCGACGCTAATATTTCCATACGGCTCAAAGGCGTTACTACACTGGGAACCAAGGTGGAGGTAAAGAACATGAACTCTATCCGGAACGTGAAAAGGGCCATTGAGAACGAAATAAAAAGACAGATAGAACTGACAGAAAACGGCGGCACCATTGTACAGGAAACCCGCAGCTTTGATGCAGCCAATGGCAGCTCATTCTCCCTGCGCTCCAAAGAAGAAGCCAATGATTACCGTTATTTCCCGGAGCCGGACCTGGCCCCTTTCAGACTGACGGCGGAGTTCCTGGCTGCAGTGAAAGCATCTTTACCAGCGCTGCCGGATGAGCTGGTACAGCTGTACACCAGTGAATACGGACTACCGGAATATGACGCCCGTGTGCTGTGTGATGACAAGGCCACAGCAGACTATTTTGCGCAGGTATTAGCCGTATCTCCCCAGTACAAAGCAACTGCCAACTGGCTTTTGGGACCTGTAAAACAATACCTGAATGAGCACTCTATAGGCACGGAACAGTTCCCGCTGCCTGCCGCCTCCCTGGCCGATCTGATCGGGCTGGTGGAAAGCGGTAAAGTGAACTTTTCCATCGCCTCTTCCCGTATATTCCCCGAAATGATACAGCAGCCCGGAAAAACAGCGCTGGAGATTGCTACCGCATTGAACCTGCTGCAGGATACCAATGCCGATAATATAACACCTATCATAGATGAAGTACTCGCTAAATATCCTGCTAAGGTGGCAGAATATAAGGCTGGTAAAAAAGGATTGATAGGACTGTTTGTAGGCGAAGTGATGAAGCTGTCGCAAGGCAAGGCCGATCCCAAGCTGACCAACCAATTGCTGATGGAGCGCTTAAAGTAGCTCATTGTTCGTTACATTTGGATGAAACTGAAACTGTCATTACATCTATAAAACTGGCCATTATTATGAGACCGAGCATAACATACAAGACGAGAAAAGTAGCATTATGGCTTACGCTTGGCGGGCTACTCGCAAGTTGCGGGCCGCAGGCTGAGAAGGGAAGCTTCAAGATAAGCGTGCATTTGTCTAATGCCCCGCTGGGACCAGTATTCCTGGAAGAGCTGACGCTGAAGGAAGTAAAGGTAGCAGATACTACCAGCCTGAAAGATGCCAGCGGCAAGTTCACCCTGAAGGGCACTGTGCCTGAACAGGGATTGTACCGGATACGTTTTGGCAACAGCAAGTACATCCTGCTGGCGCTCGACGCCGGCGACATGAAGATAGAAGGCGATTACGACCAGCTTGAGAAGATTAGCATCAAAGGCTCAGAAGCTTCTGCCGCCCTGCAACAACTGTTAGCGGAAGCCAATGAAAAAGGACAGGCACTGACGCTGGAAATGCGTGCAGTAGACAGCCTGCATAACGCTAACATTCCTGACAGCGTGCTGCAGGAGAAAGTGAAAGCGCTGCAGCAAAAGGAAGCCGATATGCAGCAATCCTTTATCAGCTATGCGGAGAAAACTCCTTATCCTGCCAATGCGGTATTTGCACTGAGCATGGTGAATGATCCCAGCGCACTGATCCAGCAAAAACAGGTGATCGGCAATATTGAAAAACGCTTTCCTGAGAACAGCCTGGTGCACAGCCTGGGGGCACGTCTCACAGAAATAGAACAACAGGCGGGCGCAGCCGGTGGTGGTGATGAAGAGAATATGACGGCGGTGAAAGTAGGCGATATGGCGCCTGATTTCTCCCTGCCTGATCCCTCCGGTAAAAAGATCAGCCTGAGCTCTTTCCGTGGTAAATATGTATTGGTGGATTTCTGGGCCAGCTGGTGTAAACCCTGCCGTATGGAGAACCCGAATGTAGTGAAAGCTTATCAGCAATATAAGAACAAGAACTTTACTATCCTGGGCGTATCACTGGACAAAAAGAAAGAAGCCTGGGTAGAGGCGATACAGGCGGATGGCCTGGCCTGGAACCATGTAAGCGATCTGAAATTCTGGGATTCTGCGGTAGTGCCTTTGTTTGGCATTAATGCTATTCCTACTAATTTTCTGCTGGATCCGCAAGGGAAGGTGATAGCGGCTAATTTAAGAGGAGATGCGCTGGAGCAGAAGCTGAAGGAAGTGGTGAAATAAATTCACGCTAATGATAAAACAAAAAGGCAGGGGATGATCCTGCCTTTTTTGTTTTGTTATTTGATCAGATCAACCTAAACTAGTAACCAGGATTCTGAACCAGGTTCTTGTTAAAGTTTGTTTCTACAATCGGGATGGGCAATTGGAAACGATAATCGTTCGCATCCAGGGTAACTGCAGTAGGTACATATGAAACACCTGAACCATCTGCCTTATCACCTTTTGTTCCATCTCTTTGAATAGGCAGATGTCTGCGTTTCAGATCCCAGAACCTGTCGCCTTCAAAGGCAAGCTCCAACCTTCTTTCTTTATAGATCTCATCTAATAAAGCCTGACCGGTCAGATTAACATTGGTGAAGCCGGTATACCTGTTTGTTTTCAACAGATTCAGATCAGCCAAAGCTGCTGCTTCATTTCCGGTTTTGTAGTATGCTTCGGCGCGGTTTAATAACACTTCGGCAGTTCTAAGCACCTTTGCGTCGCAAACGCCCAGGGCTTTACCTGCACCGCCATTGTACTTTATTACGTTATTATACATCCCCCCGGAAAAGGGGCTTGTCTGGATATAAGCTGATTTACGTATGTCAGTATTAGTAAACAGCTGCATAAAGTTATACTCCACTACATATTCTGACTTGAGCTCACCTTTTACGGGCTGATAGTAATTGACACCCTGTGTATTTACGTTGTCTACAAGGTTATTGATTACTTTAAACAAAATACCTTTTTCGGTCTGGTCTGTCCAGATTTTAGGAAAATCTGCGATACCTGGCAAATCCGGGGTGGTTCCAAGTGCAGTATTTGCAGCTGTAATAACCGCAGCATAATCTCCTTTATAAAGGTTTACCCTGGATATCAATCCGGCAACGGCCGCTTTACCTAATTTACCCGTTCCATTGCTTGCATTGATCAATGTCAAAGCCTGGTTCAGGTCGGCAAGCACTTTATCATAAAACCCTTTAACTGGCTCTTTAGCCGGTAAAATGTCCTTATCTGTAGTAGTTACATAAGGAATGGTAAGATCGTCGTTAGAAGCGTTTGTATAGGTTTTGCTATATACCCTGGACATATCGAAATAGGTCATGCCTCTCACGGCTAAAGCTTGCCCCTTTGTGTTATCATGAAAGGCCCCGGCTGGAAATTTATCTATATTCTCCAGGATAGCATTCGCTCTTCTAACGATGGTATATCCACCTGAGAAAAAGCCATACTCAGTTGCGCCAGGCTTCAGGTTCCATTTTTGATAATCATTTAAGGATCTTCTGCCTGCCTGGCTAATTATTAAATTATCAGACATGGCGTCTGCTACTATATTCCAGGTTCCATTGTAGTAACTGCCTGAAGCCCTGATGCCATAATACATACCGTTAACTGCCAGATTCATATCCTCCTCTGTATCATATGCTTGCTCTTGTTCTGCAGCATTATAGGGGTAAAGGTTAAGTTCAGACTTACTACACCCCCCCAATACAGGGAGCAGCGCAGCTATAAGAATAATATATTTTGCTTTCATTGGTTCTTCTTTTTAGAATTTTACATTAAGTCCAAAAGTAAAGGATCTGAATTGCGGATAGGAATAAAGAGAATATGTACCGGGATTAATGGCTGTTGATTCTCCGTTAGCCTCGCCAATTTCAGGCAAACCATGATACTTTGTGAACAATAAAAGGTTAGTTCCCTGTGCGTAGATGCGCAATCCTTTTACAAAACGCGTACGTGAAAGCAGCTTTTCATTGAAGTTATACCCCAGGGTAACGTCGCGTAATGTAACATAGTTGCCCTTCTCCAACCATTTATCGGTGTCGTATGTTGAATTCTGTGTAGGATCATTTAAATTAGGATACCTTACCTTATCTCCAGGTTTTTTCCAGTAGTCAAGCGCTTCAGTAAATTGTTCATTGTTAATGCTTTCACCGGTTGAAGCACCTGTCTGATAAACATAGTTCATAATATAGTTACCACCTGAATAGTACAACTGTGCAGAAAGATCTAATCCTTTATAGTTCACATTTGTAGTGATACTTCCGTAGTATTTGGGCAACGGAGATTTCCCACTTAAGATCACAGCATTGGATGCAGAAAAAACATCTGTTGTATGTCCGTCCAAAGTATAATACTCTTCTTTACCTGTTTCAGGATTTACACCGGCCCAACGCACCATTTTATAAACAAAAACAGGCTCTCCTACTTTAAGGAAGGAAAGGCTACCGCTGTTAGCGGCCGGGGTATTGTCTGAATAAAGATCAGTTACTTTGTTCTTTACATATGAGTAAGTGGCCCCTACCGTCCAGGTCAGATCCCTGTTACGTATAACATCGCCACTTAAGGAAAGCTCAACGCCTTTATTCTGTAAGCTACCAACATTTCCGGTATAACTGGAGAAACCTGTTGTGGTGGATACATTCACACCATACAGCAACGACGAGGTCGTTTTGTTATAGACATCAACTGTACCTGATATCCTGTTATCCAGGAAACCGAAATCAACGCCGATGTCTGTCTGTTTAGACTTCTCCCAGGTTAAGTTGGGATTCGCTAACTGATTGGGGCTGGAAGCAGGTTGTGCATTATAGTTAACATTCAGCGCGGAAGTGCCTAATGAAGTATAGTTACCAATGTTATCGTTTCCGCTCGTTCCATAAGATCCCCTTAATTTTAAGGCACTCACGAGATCAATGTTTTTCAGGAACTCTTCATTCTTAATATCCCATGCAAGACCTACTGCACCAAAAGTTGCAAACCTGTTATTTGCACCAAATCTTGAAGAACCATCGGTTCTGCCGGAGATGCTTATGAAATATCTTTTGTCATAATCATACTGAGCCGAACCAAAATAGGATATTACCGCCCAATCTGACCTCGAAGTGGTGGCTGCTATAGGCGTAGCACCGTTCTCCAATGTATTTACATTAGCTGTAGGAAAGTTTCTGGATGTTAGAGAGAAGGTATAAACCTTGTCCTTATTGAACTCCATACCTGCCAGGATATTGATGGAGTGTCTCTCATTAATTGTTTGCTGCCAGTTGGCGGTATTTGTATAGATGTATCTGAAATTCCTGGCGCCGTTATCCCGCTTTTGGTTATACCCAAGCACATCAGCCAGGTAAGAACCAGGCTGCAGATAATATTCCTGGAAAAGCGTATAGTACGTTAACCCGAGCTGGGTTTTTAATGTTAAATGCGGTATAGGATTTACCTGCGCATAAAAAGTACCAAAATAAGCAGTGGGGTTTAAGGTATTGGGATTGCGGTCCGTAGTTTCCATTGCATTCTGACCTAAACTGGTAAGGTTATATTTACCATCATCACCCAGTAATGGTTCATACGGATTTAACAGTAAGGAGGATGCAGAGGCAGCCTGTCCATTAAACAATTCCCTAATTGAATTGGTGCGGGTATCAATTACGTTCATATTCGTTCCCAGCTTCAACCAATCGTGTGGTTTATACTCAACGTTTAAACGTCCGCCTATCTGGTCAAAGTAGTTTCCGTACACAACACCGTCAGTGTTACTCTTGATCGCTGAGAGGTAGTAGTTAAACTTGTCAGAAGATCCGGACACGGAAATCTCATGCCGTTTAAGATGCCCGGTAGGCAACATGTATTTTCTCCAGTCTCCCGCTCCTCTGCTTGCAGCTAAAGTCCAAAGCTGATTCCTCTGCGCATCGGTCAATGTATTTAATTCACTATTCTCAGGAAATTCACCGGAAGCGATACGATTAGCGATCATAGAATCCAATATACCATTAGCTGAATAGTATCCGCCAGCATATTCGTATTGCAGCTTTTGCATGGCGTCCATTAAGGTCAGGTTTTTCAGCTTCAAAGCATCATTAATACCGTACTGAAATCCATAAGTAACAACCGGCGCTCCGCCTTTACCCTTTTTCGTAGTAACCACCAATACACCATTGGAGCCTCTGGAACCATATATAGCTGTTGCAGCAGCATCTTTTAATACGGTTACATCAGCAATATCATCAGGGGATATTGAGCTATATACACTGGATGGTACTATATTTCCATCCAGCACAATGATAGGCTCTGATGAAGCGGTGATAGAACCCTGGCCCCTGATCCTGATATATGCGTTATTTCCGGGACGACCGCTGGCTCCTGTAATTTGTAAGCCCGGGCTTTTACCCTGTAATAACTGAGTAAAGGACGGTATGGGCTTATTAGCCACTTCCTTTCCTCCAACTGAGCTGGCAGCACTTGTCAGATCTGATCTTTTGATAGTTTGATAACCTACCACAACCACTTCTGCGATGTCTTCGGATGAAGCTTTCAATACAACCAGTGCTGCATTAGCTACAGCTACGGTTGTACTTCCATAACCAACAATGCTGACAGTGATTTGATTCGACTTAACACTTTCAGGTATTGTTAATGTGTAATTACCTTCTGCATCGGTCATGGTCCCAATCCTGGTTCCTTTTATTGCAACCGAAGCACTCGGCAGTGGAGACCCATTCTCGTCGGCAACCCGGCCGGAAATGGTTCGTGATTGTGCGATAGCGTGCACGACGCTCATGGCTATCAAAAGCCATAGCAGTAGAGCTTTTTTCATAAGCGATTCTGGATTAAATGTTTGTTATAATAAACGCGATTCTAAGCAAATACGGAACACATAAGTTTATGCATTTGAGTTAAACCAACATATGCGCCGGCAAATTAGTAAAGGGTTAGACGGGGTCTTGCAGTACGTTGTACATAAGGACTCTCACCAACAGGTATTACATTATTACATAGGCGCCATATCTCTAATGGTAACCGGGAACTAAAGACAAGTTTTCATATTCAAGTTGCTACAATTTCCCAGGGTACTAGACATTGATCTTGGTCAGTTCAATAGTAAAAATTTGTTAACTCCGTGTCAAAAACCATTGCAATATATAAAATTAGCATCAATTTAACATCTACAACTTAAATGTTAAAATGAAAAAGCAGCCTTAATTAGGCTGCTTTTTCATTTTATAATCAGTTTAGACAATATTAATATCCGGCATTCTGCTGCGCTGCCAGGGTAGGATTAGCGGCTATCTCTGTTGCCGGGATCGGCCAAAGGAAACGGAAATCCGTATACGGAATAGCGCCTTTGGTAGGCGTTACTACAGGCCTGTTCACCAGGTCATACTCAGAACCATCACCTTTGATGGACAGTACTTTTGCGGGGATACCGCTGGTAACGTAAGCCGGGTTAGCATCTTTCTGCAGACGGTGGATATCCGGCCAGCGGCGTCCTTCTCCTGCGAATTCGATGCGGCGCTCCTGCAGTATAGCCAATACCAGGTCAGCCGGAGGAGTAGTAAATTTACTTCCTTCAGGAACGGACCTGTTACGCACGGCATTCAGCAGGAGGAAAGCTTGTGCAGTATTACCCTGACGGGCATACGCTTCTCCCACGTTCAGCAACACTTCTGCATAACGAACGATGGGGGCCCAGTCGGTTTTGTTGATGTAATCCCGGTATTTGTAGTTAAAGAAATATTTAGCCTTGTCTGTTGTTTGCTGTACCTGTAACAGATCGCGACGCTTATCCCCGGTTACCCAGAAGGATGCATTATAGAGGTTAGGGCTGGTTGCTACCAGGCCGCGGCCACCTTTATCAGCAGGGCCTAACATATTAGGCAGTGCTCCGTTCACGCCGCCGTTGGCCGTAGAGGCTGCACCGTTGGCTATTGAAAACACTGATTCATCGTTGCCTGCCTGGTTGGTGAATGGCTCATCCGGGCTGGCTGTTAGTTTATAGCCACAAATGGGGCTTGTAAAGTTCGGGCCAGCACCATCTGTTCCCAGTTTGGCGCCTTCCGCAATTACACCGGCCCAATCGCCCTTGTGTAATTTAATACGTGTTTTAAGCGCTATAGCGGCACCTTTACTGGCGCGGGAAATTAACTTGGCTGTTGACGGCAGCTTGGTTTCTGCATAATCCAGATCGGCCAGAATTTTGGTATACACTTCTGCTACCGTACCGCGGCCCACCTTCTTGCCTTCTTCAATTCTTTGCGGTGTATTGATGGCGACATCCCTATATGGAACGCCGGGTTTGCTGCCGTTACCATCTGCATAAGGGAAGCTGAAATGGATCAGCAGCTCATGATGCGCCAAGGCGCGCAGGAACCTGGCCTCTGCTTCAAACCGTTCTGCCCTTGCAGTAGAGATCACTCCTTTCTGCGCTGCTCCCTGCACTCCCTCTATCAGCACATTGGCCTGATTGATCAGCGAATACAGATTCAGCCACATGGCTACGTTGTTGGCGGAAACGGTAGAATAAGTAGATTCATATGTAAGCTGATAAAAGGTAGCAAGGTTCACCATATCCTCCCCTCGCATTTCATCCTGCTCAATAGCAGCTGCACCGAACGGATAACCGCGGCCCGCTGTGTAGCTGTCAGCATAGCTGCCCACTGCCGCATTATTATACATACCATTTACCGCCAGATCAATATTTGCGGAATCAACAAAAACCTGGTCTTCCGGTATCTGTGCATTGGGCTGCAGTTCTGTAAATTTTTCGCAGGAAGACAGTGCTGCCGCCAGTACAACCGCGCCTAATACCGCCTTGCCCGCATTATATTTATGTTGCAATAACTTTCTCATATACTTTGCTTGATTTATTTAGAAACCTACGTTAATGCCAAAAGTAATGGTACGGGGAACCGGGTTGGTATTGTAATCAATGCCCACCTGACGGTTAACCACCGCATTGGTTGCGTTAAGGGTCATGTTGTTCAGCTCAGGATCAAGACCGGAATAACCAGTGATCACAAATGCATTCTGCACCTGTGCATATACCCTCAGACGGGATAAGTGCATACGCTGTACAAGACCGTCTGGTACTGTATAACCAAGGCCGATATTCTGCGCGCGGATAAATTTGCCATCTTCCAGGAAACGGCTGTTGAGGTTACCGTTCTGCAGTACAAAGTTGTCGCTGCCATAATATAACATCGGTACATCTGTAACCTGACCGGGAGTTTTCCAGCTGTTCAACAGCTCTTTGCCGCTGTTCTGGAATTTCTGGTTATTCAGGCTTTCCTGGCGGGTTACATTGTATACTTTATTACCTCCGGCAAAAGAGAGGAAAACATTCAGATCAAAACCTTTATAAGTAACCGTGTTGTTCAGGCCACCATAGTAAGTTGGGTTGGACTGGCCCAGGATCTTTTTATCGCTCAGCGTTAATGCAGCGGCAGCGGTAGTGATATCGCCGGGTTTGGAAGGATCGTAGGTATAATATTTACCTGATTTGATATCTCCCTGAACAATGCTGCCATCACCTTTTACCCATAATGGATTACCATTGGCGGAGTTTACTCCGGCTGATTCGTAGCCAAAGAAGGAGCCGATTGAATACCCTACTTTGGTAATATTGTAGGCATCAATAAGATCAGCGTTATTATACAGCTGGGTTACATTGTTCTTTACAAAGGTCAGGTTCAGGCTGCTGGTCCAGGTAAGGTCTGCAGTGCTGATATTTACGCTGGTAATAGCAAATTCAAAACCCTTGTTATTCATTTTACCTGCGTTCATAAAGATGATGTTAGGCAGATCGGTAGAAGGCACACCCAGTGAAGGCGGCACAGGCGCTGCCAGGATCAGGTTATCTACATCATTCCGGAAGTAGTCCGCTGTAAAAGAGATCCTGTTATCCAGGAAACCAAGGTCAATACCAACATTGTATTTCTTACTGGTCTCGAAGGTAAGATCATGGTTGGCTACCTGTCCGAAAGCTAAACCATTGTTAGATCCATAGGGAACAGGTTTAAAAGTACCTGCATACGGATAAGACCCGATCTCCACGTTACCTACCTTAGCCCAGCCTCCGCGTAGTTTCAGGTTGCTGACAAAATGCAGGGCGTCAGCATTTTTGAAGAAAGGCTCTTCTGATATACGCCAGCCAACAGAGACACCCGGCAGATTAGCATGCTGCTTGCCCGGAGGGAGAGAAGAAATAGCATCGCGGCGGAAAGTACCGGCCAGGAGGTAACGATCTTTATAAGAGTAATTCGCTCTTCCGAAATAGGAACGGAAGGCTTGCTCTGTAAAGCCGCCGCCAATCTGGTCACTTGCCAGCGTACTGCTGATAATATTATCGCCGGAAAAGTAAGTACCAGAGAGGTTGGTACCCTGCGAGTTAAAGGATCTGTTTTGTGTTTTCTGGTATTCAATACCCGCCACAACGTTTAATTTGCTGCTTCCTATAGTTTTATTATAACTAAGGGTATTGAACCAGTTATAGCGGAAAAGCGGCAATGATTGCTGATAGATATAACCGTTACTGCTTCTGCCGTCACCATGTACGGGGTTCCAGTATTGATAATCTTCACCATTCAAAAGGTTGATACCAACCTGCGAGCGGAAATTCAAACCTTTTAATATCTGGGCATCCACAAAAGCGTCGCCAACGATATTCAGGTTCCTGTTACGGTAAACATTTTTATCTACTACGTACTTGATGTTGGTGTAGTTATCGTCAATCACTTTGCCGTTACCACCCTGGCCTAATGTATTACCATTGAGGTTGATGTTATAGCTGCCATCTGCAAACTGGGCGGGAACGTTAGGCAATGCACGGATACCATTGGTCAGGTTACCGGACAGCGCGTTGGTTCCGGTGTTCAGACCATTGTTTGTTACGTAGGAGATACCGCTGTTAAACCCGAAAGTGAGTACGTCCAGGGCCTTTTGTTCCAGCTTTGCGCGAAACTGGTATTTGGTCTGATCATTACCAACAGTGGTGCCCTCCAGGTTAGCATAGCCTACTGAAAAATAATAGTTGGTCTGCTCCGTGGCGCCGCTGAATGACAATGAGTGATTGTGCTGGAAAGCCCTTCTCAGCACTATATCCTGCCAATCGGTATCATATGGCTTACCGGAAGGGTCCAATGTAGGCGCTGCCAGCGGAGTTCTGCCTGCATTGGTATATTTTTCATTAACAACACTAACAAACTCATTTGCGTTCAACAGGTCAAAACGCTTTGAAGCGGCAGCTGAAGCGAACCATGCATCGTAAGTAACTTTCGGCTTACCTAATTTCCCTTTTTTGGTAGTGATCAGGATCACACCATTGGCTGCCCTTGAACCATAAATAGCAGTGGCAGAACCATCTTTCAGCACTTCCATGCTTTCTATATCATTAGGGTTGATATCGCCGAGGGGGTTGTTGGCAGTTACACTACTCTGACTACCGGTAATGTAGGGCACACCGTCCACTACATATAGGGGGTCAGAGCCACTACTGATGGAGTTAGTACCGCGAATGCGTATACGGGCGGGTTGGCCCAGGATACCGCTGGAAACGTTCACCTGCACACCGGTTACCTGGCCGGCCAGCTGGCGGTCCACACTGGAAGTAGCCAGGTCTTTCAGCACGCTTCCTTTTACACTGGAAACGGAGCCGGTAAGGTCACGGCGTTCTACTGTACCATAACCTACTACCACTACCTCATTCAGTGATTTCTCGTTGGCGTTCAGCTGTATGCTAATTGTGGTCCTTCCTTCGATAGCTACCTGGCGCGTATCAAAGCCAATAAAGGAAAACTCCAGTGCAGGAGCATTATCCGGGGCGGTCAATGTATATTCTCCTTTGGCATTTGTTAAGGTTCCCAAAGAGGTTTTAGCGATCCTCACGGTGACACCCGGAAGCGGCGATCCGTCCTTTGCATCTGTAACCTTACCGGTAATCGTCCGGTTTTGGGCAAATGCATGAACCAGCCCCATAGCCATGAATAAACATAGCATTAAACTTGTTTTCATAAGCAAATGAATGTTGATAGTTTGATTTTGGTTAATAACATAATTACGCGTAAAATAATCGCTTGATTACTTTAAGATTGGGCAGCTAATAGTAATGGATAACAGGATAACGAAACCGCTATCAGTACATCAAAGTGTATGCATGTCTTTAATGTTAGTATTTAATGTTTAGATTCTGGATTGAACGTTTTTTTCGGTTTAGATTTTGGCACAAAATAGATTAGATTTTGGCTTTACTCTCGTCATTTTTACCCAATAGCAGATGCAATATATAAAATTAGCAGGAAAACATCACGTACAATTAAAATGTTATAAGTGCTGCGTTGATACGACAGGGTTATTTTATTTATCATTGATTATCAATTCTATTATATGTAGCGCTGCAATTATATGACATTATTAAAAAAGGAAGCAGAGAGTTTCCCTGCTTCCTTTTTTAATTTATAACGGTTCCGGTTACTCAATGTTCATCTTCCAGGAAACCAGATCTCATATGTCCGGAGAATGTGTAAGTCAGATTATCCGGATCATCATCAAACTTTGCTTCAAAGTAGATGCTGTCTACCACGGCGCCAGACTCGGTAGTGGATGCATTCTGTATCACCTTACCGTTGCTGATCGTTACCTTGGAATCATAATAACCGTTCTGTGCATTGGTAGTTGCAAAGCTAAGGCCTCCTCCATCAAACTTTGCCTTAACCTTGAACTGCCAGAAATTTTCAAGGTCATCTACCCAGAGACTGTCGCCATTAGCGGCAGTATTGTAGGTCATTATCTTAATGTAGTCTGTGGTACCGCCATCGTAAGCTACTTTTACAAACCACTCGCCAGACAGCTTTTCAGCGCCAGTACCACCAGGATCTGGCAGGTCTTTGGAGCAGGAGCTGAAGATGCCGATCCATCCAAGTAATAGCAGAAGATATATAGTTACTCTTTTCATGTTTTAATGTTTTTAGTAAAACCCTGATGATTATTATGGCACTTTGGTCCATACTTTTTCCAGTGTAAGCGTACCGGGATAATCCAGACGTGTAATGGTCCAGGTGATCTTACCACCTGCATAAACGCCCGGATCTGTGGCTACCACGCGCTGTCCGCCAAGATCCTGCAAGGGCAGGTGCAAGGTGGTTCCATCCGTGCAGAAGAACAAGGCGCCGATCACTACCACGCTACCGCCTCCCCAGCAATTGGAAGTGTAAAAGAGACCGTTAGATATTTTCGTGATAGTAGCCTGCGGTGAGGTGCTGGATGTGTAAGTGCCTGAAAGGTCTACAGCAGGATCTGGCGCTTCCGGCAATACGCCCACATAACGGTTTACGCTCTTGGCGAATCCGTCTTTGTTAACGGCTGTATAGGTGAGCTTATAAACCCCGGAAACATTTGTATTCACGGAACCGCTCACTTTAACTTCTACCGGCTGGCCATTCTCTGTAGCCTTTGCGCCGGGATCAGTAAAGGCCTGGCCTTTTACAATGCCCATATATTCGTTTCCGTTGAGCGCAAGATCTACGAAGAAGGTGATCTTTGATTCGCCTATCTGGGTATCTGTGATGGTGACATCGGGGTCTTTCTTACATCCCCCCAGCAACAATATAACCAGGAAGCTGCAACAGAATTTTATGATAGATAGTTTCATGATCATACTGTTTTAAGTTATTTAATGGCCCACCAAACAGGGGTTGTAGGAGGAACCGCTGCCGGTACATTAGGATTCGCACGTATTTCGCTATCAGGAAATACCAGGCGTTTGATGAACTGACCGTTGGTAACTGCGTTCTTTGGATAAACCCAATATCCCGGCGTATAATTGTCTGCCCAGGTCTTACCGTCTGTAGAGTTACTATATACGGCACTGGTCCTGGGGAAGCCGGTACGGTTCTTTTCAAAGAAGGCCTCCAGTGAATGGGAATTTGAAAGAGATGCCCATTTCTGTACAATGATCGCCTCCAGCTTTTGTTGCAGTGTACCAGTGGCGGGATAAGCATAATCGCCTGTCAGCAAGGCGCCCGGCGTAAGTCCTACTTGTGCAAAAGCGGCGGTAACACCGGCATCATATAATTGCTTACCGGTAGTTCCATTGGGTCCGGTGCCATTGAAGTACCTTTCCACAGCTTCTGCCTGCAGGAAGTAGGATTCAGCCTTTGAAATGAAATGCACGGGAGAGGTGGGATCAATAAATAAATTGGAAGCGCTGCCCCAGGGATTGGTGGCGGGGTTATTAAAGTCTCCCTGGTTAATGGCAAGCGGTCCGCCTGGTCCAACGGTAAAGTACTCGTTCACACGCGGGTCGTTATGTGTTGCCAGCCAGCTATAGAACGTCATGCTCAACCGTATGTTAGTGGTGGTGTTCAGCCGGCGGAAATTCTCCTCATACAAAGGATTGCTTTTATCCGGCTGGTCTATATAAAAGGCCAGTGCAGCATCTTCTTCGAGAAAGGTTGCACCTTCTGTGTACAGTTTTCTGACACCGGCGGCAGCATCGCTCGATTTAGCATTGATCATGCGCAGATACATTTTCAGCTTCAGGGTATTGGCAAAAGCGACCCATTTATCCAGGAGGAATGGTTCATCTTTCCCCACAGGAAATACCACATCACTTGTACCGGGCAGCGTATTGGTCCTTGCCGTAAAATCTTTGGAGAGCGCATCATCTATCTCTGCCAGCAGGGCAGAATAGATGACATCGCCCGCGTCAAACTTAGGCGTAAGGTTCGCTTCACCCTGTGATGCTTCTGAGAAAGGCACCTGGTCGTAGAGGTCTACCAGCACTGAGTAAGTGTATGCCCTCATTACGGTACCCATCAGCAAAAAATTCCAGTCTTCTCTTTCCTTAGCGATCTTGATCAACAATGCATAATCTGTCAGCGCCCCGGAAAACAATTCGTTCCAGCTGCCATTAAAATCCGCCCGGGTAACCTGGTAGGCATCTATATTTTTGTACTGGTTGGAGGCGACGCTTTGTGTCCACAGCTGGGACCATATACCGCCTACGATAGCCAGCTCGCCCCCAATGCGGCCTGCTGTATAACCTACCGCTGAGGGAAACAGCAGGTTAGGTTGAGCAGTTGAAAGCGGGGGATTATTGGGATCTGTATTGATGTCCAGTTCCTTTTTGCAGCTACCGGCCATCATTGCCGCCGATAACAACATGGTATATATAATCAGCTTCTTCATAATGCTCTTAACTTTTAAAGTTTAAAAAGTCAGTTTTAATGCAACGCCCAAACTTCTTATACCAGGCGCTGCGCCCAGTTCCAGCCAGTCGGATGTTAATGCATTACCCCTGTTAGCGATCTCGGGATCTATAAAGAGGTTGTCATCCGGCGTCCATATCCAGAGATTCCTGCCAAAGAAGGTGATCTGCGCCTGATCTGCCCGGATCGCACGTGCGTACTTGGAAGGCAGGGCATAGCTGAGGGTCACCTCACGCAGCTTTAAGAAATCTCTTTTGATAATGTTCTGGCCGTAGGCATAAGCCTTATTGGAAGAGATATACCAATATGCGTTATAGTTAGCGTAGTCGATCGGTGTAGTATTCTCTACATAACTGGTCTTTCCTGAACCGTCCACTATTTCGTTCACTGAATTAGGCACAATAAAGGGGCGGCGGTCGTTATAGGTAGTACGCCATGCATTTCCCACAAAGTTTGTCAGCTCTGAGGTATTGGAATACATAACACCGCCTTTGCGGTAATCCAGGTTAAACCCAAGGGACACGCCTTTATAGCTGAATGTATTTACCAGGCCCATAACAAAATCGCGCTGGGTATTGCCATATCTTACATCACTATCGGAATCTACATACAAACCGTTGGTGGCGTTAATAATGGGTCGGCCGTCCGGGCTTAGCTTCGGTCCGATACCTTCTATTACACCGAGCGGCTGGCCTTTGATGGCCACAAACTTCATATCACGGAAGAAGGTCAGCTGATACCTTTCCACCCCTTCCGGCAGCTCGAGCACTTCGTTCCTGTTGCGGGCAAACGTGTAGGTAAAATCCCAGTTAAAGCCATCTCCACGGAATGGGGCGACGTTCAGGGAAAGCTCTATCCCTTTATTCTGGATCTTACCGAAGTTGATGGTACGTGTTTTATAACCGGAGGACGGCGCTATATCAATTGCGAGGATCTGATTGTCAGATTTTCTGTCGTACCAGGCAACATCAAGACCGATCCGGTTGTCCCAGAACCGCAATTCTGTACCCAGTTCAAGTTCGGTAGTAAACTCCGGTTTCAGGTTATTGTTACCGATACGGTTGCCTACAGAGAATGCGCTTACCCCGCCTACAGGGAAGATCAGGTTGCCGAATCCGGTAATGATATCAGCAGGCACTAATACGCTGTTTAGCAGATATACCGCAGCGTCGTTACCTGTTTTACCATAACCTGCCCTGATCTTCGCAAAAGAAAGCCCTTTGGGATCTGTTTTCAGGAGATCGGTTAATACAAAGGATGCGTTTACACCAGGGTAGAAGAAGTTATTTGCATTAATGGGCAATGTAGAAGACCAGTCATTCCTCGCATTGAGGGTCAGGAATAAATAATTCCTGAAATTAAGCGTTGCCTGGCCGTATAAGCCGAATAACCTGCGCAAGGTTTCATCTGTGCTGGTCTTTGGCGGATTTGAGGAGTTGCTCACATTATAGTAACCGGGAATTGTGAGCCCTTCGATACTGGAGAAATGCGTACGTGTACCTCTCTCATTGAAGTTGAAACCGATGGTACCATCAATAGAAAAATCATTATTGATCTTGGGAGACAGCAATAACATAAGATCTGTGTTATACTCCCGCGCGTTAGGGCTGATTTCTCCTACATAACCAATATCCGCCTGGCGGATGGAACCTGCAGGATTAGCACCGGCGTTCCAGCTGCCCACTTTCGGAGCATTAATGGCTTTCCAGTCTTTCAGGCGGGCATTTGTAATATCACCGCCTACACGCCATAACAGGTTTACCCATGGAGTAAACTTATAGCTCATTTCAAAGTAACCGAAAACGCGGTCGCTGTAATACCTGTTCCCATTCTCATAGATGGGGAAATAAGGATTTTCGGCGTAAGGTGTAAAGTAGCTATCTACATCATAGAACTTATTATGGTAATCACGGCCGTCGGTGATCACATGGTCGCGCGGTATCTGCATGATCTCCTGGAAGGGAGTAGCGCCGCGTTCATCACCAAGGTCTGTTACATAACGGGATGTTCTCTTAATATAGTTCAGTGAAGCAGAAAGAGAGAAACTACCAAACTTGGTAGAAGCTCTCAGACCGATATTATTACGGGTCAGATAATCAGCAGTTGTGGGTATTACACCATCGCTGGTAACATTACCCAGTGAAAGCAGGAAAGTACTGGTTTCATTGCCGCCGCTGATAGCTACAGTATTATTGAATTCTGTACCAACGTCATAAAAATCCCTCATGTTATCCTTCACCGTAGAGAATGGTTTCAGGAGCTGGGAGTTATCTACCACGGCGCCCCATAAACGTTGTTTGCCATCCATGCGGGGGCCCCAGCTGCCATTTTCTTCGTAAGCGAAATGACCACTCCACCCCTGACCAAACGTATTCTGGAACTCGGGTAATATGCCTACTTTAGAGAAGGTAGCAGCACTGTTCACTTCTACCTTAATCTTGCCGGACTTCCCTTTTTTTGTAGTGATCATTACAACCCCATTGGCTGCACGGGAACCATACAAAGATGTAGCGCCAGCCCCTTTCAGTACCGTCACACTTTCTATATCATTGGGATTCAGGTCGCTGATACCGTTACCAAAGTCAAGACCGTTACTGGTAGCATCCGGATTTCTGTTGGCCAGCTGCTGGTTGGTAACAGGTGCACCATCTACCACAAATAAAGGCTGTACGTTACCGCTCAGTGAAGTATAACCGCGCAGTACAATTTTAGAAGAAGCACCGGGCTGTGAGTTCAACGTGGAAATATCCGCACCTGCTACACGGCCTTTCAGGCCGTCCAGCGGGCCGGTGGGAGATACCCGGGTGATCTCGTCATTCTTAAGCGCAGTGGCTGCGTAACCTACAGAGCGCTTTTGACGTGCGATACCTAAGGCGCCTGTGATCACCACCTCGCTGAGGTTCTTGGTGTCCTGGTCCAAAGTGATATCCAGTGTGCTTTCCTGGCCCACCGGAACTTCTCTTGATGCAAAACCGATGTTCCTGACAATCAATACGGGGTTAGTTCCTGAAACGTGTAATTTGAAATTTCCACTCTGATCAGTGGTGGTACCTGTTGTAGTGCCTTTTACCTGGACTGTAGCAAACGGTATGGGGACTCCGTCACGTCCTGTTATCCTCCCCGAAACCTGACGTTCTTGAGCGTACGCCAGGCTAAACATTACCATAAGCATGGTAAAAACGAGTAGCGCTTGTTTCATAAGCGAGAAGAAGATTTTGGTTGATGAAAATTGTTAACAATAATAATTTACGTAAAAAAAAGCAGATGGGCATTATAAAAAGAGAAAATAGTATCATATAAGTTCAAGTAAGTCATAATATAACAGATAAAGGTTATGTATTATAGAAGTAAAATGCAATACTGATGCGGGTGTAAATCATTAACATAACATTAACTTTTAGAGAATAATATTTTTTTCGTAGGTTATTTTGCAATAGCATAAAAAAAGACCGCCTGCCGTGTGGCAGACAGTCTTATTCTTATCATGTAGGTCTATTTCAATAACTTATCTTACTGTACATCCCACCATACCCGCCTGAGCATAGTGGTATTTTTAGGGGCATTGGCATTATATCGTTGCTCGCTGCTGGGATATAACAATGAACGCGGCAACTGGCCCCCTAAGGTATTTCCCTGAGGCGCCTTTAATACCGGAATACCTGTCCTCCTCCAATCTGTCCACACTTCAGGACTTAAGAAAAGCGCTATATACTTTTGCGTCATGATGTCGTTTAAAGTAATGTTGGCGGCAGTTCTGGATACCTCCTGCAAATAAGCATCCGTACCAACTGTTCTTGACAGGTTGGCCCTTACCGCTTCATTATAAGCTGCGGCCGCCGCTGTCTTGTTATTATTCCTGAACTGCAGCTCTGCTTCTATGAACTTCAATTCGTCATACGACATGAAGTAGACAGACGCATTTGACGCGCCATACAGGTCACCCAGCAATGTACTGTCAGAAGGATCGTAATATACAGCGTAGCGCGGGTCTTTCGCTTTAAACAACAGATCGTTGAGATAGCCGTTGAACGCAATATCCCCACGTTGTGTATTAAACTGGTACCAGGGCGCCTGTGTAGTAGTAGCGCTGGTGCCAACGAATTTTACAAATGCGCCCTGCCCATCTTTGAACCCTTGCGGTATCTCATTTAGCGCAGGTTGTACAGTACCGGTATTCACTTTCACCAGGTGCAGATAGTACTTTGCTTTTAAAGCATGTGCAAAGCGTACCCACAGATCAAGGTTACCACCAAACATCAGGTCATCCTGTGTACCGGGCTGAAAGGGGCTGCCGTCATCAACTGTCAGCGATGCGATCGCCTCATCCAGCAGTTTCTGCAAGGTATCATATACCTGTTGCTGCGGATCATATTTGGGTTGCGTGTTTGCCAGCCCCTGGAAGGCCTGGGTATAAGGCACATCTCCCCAAAGATCTGTTACTTCTCCCAGGTTACTGGCCATCAGGATCTTTCCGACTGCTGCATAATGCAGTTGCTGCTGATCCGTAGCCGTATCTATCATAGCTTTTATATCATTCATTATAGCGCCGTAAAAACCCGCGTACCACATGTTGTCTACATCATCCGGTGTTACGGTGTACAGGGAATGATTATAGGCCTGGTTGGCAATACCTGTACTTTGCTGCATGAACAGCGACGCAAAGCGCGATGCGTCCCCTCCCCATATATAAGCGCTCTTTGAAATAGCGCCGGGCAATATAGCAGAAGGTGCGGGATTCTTCAGCTGTGAGGGATCATCGTTGATCCCCGTGTAGAAATATGATTTCTTACACGCGCTGAAACAGAGCAGCATTAGCAGCGCGGGTAGTATATATCTGGAATACCGTATCATGGTCATGATTTTTAAGATTAAAACCTGGCTTTTACATTCAGTCCATAACTGGCGGTGCCGGGCATGTTGAAATAATCAATACCCTGTGCATTGGTAGCGCCCGTAAGACTGGTTTCCGGGTCTATGCCATTATAAGGCGTCCACAGGATGATGTTACGTGCAAATGCTGCGACGGTGATGCCTTTGATAAAATGAGAACTGGCAAAAATAGAAGAGCTGAGATCGTATGAGAGACTGATCTCCCGCAGCTTCACAAAAGAGGCGTCATCTATGAACGTTTCTGACTGCCCGCCAAAGCCGCCACCGTTGCCCAGGTACCAGGCTTCATCCAGTGCAGCTTTCACATCATTGGTACTACCTGCACCTGCTTTTTCAGCACCGCCTTCAAAATGTACGATATTACCCTGCGGGTCTAAATGCCCCAGCACGCCAGGAAAAACCGTTTGCTGGCCCCTGTTCAGCGTAACAGCAGAAGTGCCTATTGCCATGAGCGAACCACGGGTGCCGTTCCACATATCTCCGCCGTGTTTCCAGTCAACCAGCGCGTACAATGAAAAGCCTTTATAGGTAAAGGTATTGCCTACTCCCAGCAGGAACTTCGGATTAGGATTACCGATGCGGGTTTGATCAGGCGATACGATCGGGTAGCCGTAGTTACTGTTGGGATCATCACTGATCACCATTCTGCCCTGGCTATCCCTCAGGAATGGATAACCGTAAATGATACCGGCAGGCTGACCTGGCAAATGCGCGATCACTGATCCTGTAAAACCGTTCACGGTTATCTGATTGATACCGGGCGCCAGCGACAATACCTTACTGCGGTTCATACTATAGTTCACAGTCACATCCCAGGTAAAATTCTTAGTGTCTATTGGCTTGCCCGTTAACGTTAGTTCCACGCCCTGATTCCTGATAGAACCAGCGTTCAGCGTTACATACTGATAACCGGTAGAACCTGCAATGGGAGATTGCACCAGCAGATTGGTTCCCTTGGAGTAATAGTAAGTTGCGTCCAACCCGATCCTGTTCTTAAAGAACTGCAGCTGTGCGCCCACTTCATAAGAATTGGTTTTTTCAGGTTTCAGGTTGGGATTACCCAATACATTGTTCAGGCTGAAACCTCCAGTACCATTATAGGGGAAGGAAATACCCGAGGTAAACCCGTCGCCGCTGTAGGTAGTAGCCGTGTAGTATGACCTGATATTAAAGGGACCAGGATCTTTACCTACCTGCGCTGCAGAAAGCCTGAGCTTGCCGAAGGTCAGCACATCGTTCTTCAATCCCTGCAGCTCTGTGAACACAAAGCCCAGGCTGGCGGAGGGATAAAAGAAGGAGTTGTGATCCCTGGGCAGGGTAGAAGACCAGTCATTACGGCCTGTCACTTCCAGGAACAACATGGACATATAATCCAGGTTAACATCAAAATAGCCGGATGCCCTGCGGTAAGGTGTTACAAAGTTGGCCGACTTAATAGCAGTAGCATTGTAGATATTATTGAAACCCGGCGATGTTAAGCCGTCGCCCTGTGTATACAATTCATCCAGCTTACGTGAGTAATAGTTGTTACCCACTTTTACATCCAGCCTGAAATCTTTTGACAACTGCTTTGCATAAGTAAGGATAGCGTCTGAGTTCACGCTTTTATAGGTATAACGGTCATCGAATACACGGCCACCCGGATATGCACCGGACTGGATCTCGTAATATTGATGGCGGTTATCACTATAAACATCCGTTCCTATGCGATAGGTGAATGTGAAGTCTTTCAGGAAGTTGTAGTCCAGCTGTACATTCCCGATCAAACGGTTCACATTCGTTGTATAGGGATTCTTGTTGATGGTCCAATAGGGATTGTCGTATGCTGTGGTGCGGTATGACCTTTGCAGGCCGTCAGGCATTAAGTATGCCTTTGGATCGTCGGCTTTTGCAGCCCCGTTTGAGTTGTCAAAAGAAATAGGCGTTCTGGTTAGCCCGAGCATGATGCCGGAAAGGTTACTGCCGTTCTGTGGCATATCGCCTCCGTCTGTGGTATAATTAACACTGCTGGATACTTTTACATGCTCAGATACTTTCAGCTGGCCGGAGAAAGCAACAGTGGTACGCTGATAGCTTTGCAGCGGCACAATGGAGTTCTGGTACAGATGCGATACAGACATCCTGTAAGTAGCTGCATCATTACCTCCCATAAAAGAAACTGAATTATTAAAGGTGGAGCCGGTACGGAAGAAGTTCTTCATGTTGTCGTAGGGTTTGAAGGGAATTTTAGCCCTGGGATCCGACTTGCCTACAATATCGCCGTGTACATCGTAAGCATTGGGAATGCCTGTCCAGAAAAGCGTATCAGCTTTGGCGCCCCATGAGTAACGGTTAGTAGAACTGAACGGAGCGATCTGGCCGCCGCTTCCCTTTACATATTCGTCCTGCAGTTTAGGCAGGCGGTTCACCGCATCGAAAGAAACGCCGGTGCTGAAATCTACCTGCATTCTGCCCGCCTTTCCTTTTTTAGTGGTAATGATCACCGCACCGTTCGCAGCGTCAATACCATACAGTGCGGCTGCGGCAGGGCCTTTCAGGATAGAAATACTTTCAATATCCTCAGGGTTGATGTCTGCGCCGCGGTTAGTGTTAGTTGCTCCTTGTAACAGGTTGTTGGTAGCATCTGAAGGATCGCCTGAGTAGTTCTGAGAATTGTCTACCGGGATACCGTCAATGACAAAGAGGGGCTGGTTATTGCCTGTAAGGGAATTGGTGCCTCTCAATTTAATGTAGGTAGCTGCTCCGGGCGTACCTGAAGAGGCGGTGATCTGCACGCCGGCCACTTTACCCGACAAACCTCTCAGCGCGTCGCTCTGGCCAGCTTTTGTAAGCTCATCCCCTTTTACATCCTGCACGGCGTAGCCCAAGGCTTTTTTAGACCTTTGTATGCCTAAACCAGTGACCACGACCTCCTGCAGGCTGGTCTCATCAGATTTAAGCGCGATCTCCACATAGCTGTTGCTGCCTGCTGGTATTTCTTTAGTAGCATAGCCTACGCTACGGATGAGCAGGACCGCATCATTTCCGGGGATGTTTAATTTGAAATTTCCGTTTTCGTCGGCGGCGGCACCGGTAGAAGTGCCTTTAACCTGGATGGTGGCAAAGGGCACAGGTTTGCCGTCGCCTCCCGTTACTTTACCCGTGATCTGGCGCTGTTGCGCGCGCACGAGGGAAGTCACCGCCAATAGAATAGCGATGAGCAGTGCGTGACGTCTCATAAGCATGTTTTGATTGAGTTGTAAGTCCGTTTAACGAAGGAAATTTACGCTGAAAGCAGAAGATGGGGAATTAAAATCAGCTTAAAAAAAGAAGAGGGCGCCTCGTTGACGAGACGCCCTCTTTATGTTTACACATTAAACAATCACTATCAATTTACATCCCACCACATCTTTTGTGTGATCGTCTTTAAGCCAGGGAAGTTACTGTTCCTGTTAATTTCTGTATTGGGATACAACATGCGCTGCGGGAATAACCCAGCACCCAGCACAGATGCCTCTGATCTTACAAAGAAATCAGGATAACCGGTACGACGCCATTCTGTCCATGCTTCAAAACCCTGGTTACCGCACATAGCAAAATACTTCTGTGTGATAATGGCCTTCACCTGGTCTGCTTTACCAGCAGGCCATTGGGCCAGTACATCTGCAATATAGGTGCTATCAGGCGTGAGCTCATAAGAAGTAAAGCTGGTAGTAATACCATCCTTGTAAAGGTTTTTGGCATTACCGGTCAGCCAGCCTTCGGAAACCGCTTCCGCCTGCAGGAAATAACTTTCTGCACCGGAGATCAGTTTCACTGGCGCCAGCGCAGAATTAGGATCACTAGCCCTTGCACCTACTACATAAGAAGGTGTGGAAATGGTCTCATCGGGTGTTGTATTAAAGCTGCCCTGTGGAATAGGAGTTACAATACCAGTTGCAACCACTCTCCTGTAAAATACGATCTCACGGGGATCCTTCAGCGCTTTCATGGCATTTACACAAGTAGCGCTGGCCACCAGGTTCTGCGTACCGCCCAGGCCAATCATTTCAGCATTCAGTGGGTTTTGGTTACCACCAGTCTGACTGTAAGAGATCTTGGCATCTTCGGTCAGGAACGGCTTACCCTGCAATGCAGCAATACCTGCACGAGCCTTGGCATTATCTACTTTAGAGATACGCAGATAAGCGCGCAGTTTCAGGGTATTGCCGAACGCCATCCACTGATCCATATCACCGCCGAAGATCAGGTCTTCATCGCCGGGAACAAATTCAGAGGCATTATCGATCAATGCCTGACCCTGGTTAACGTAGCTGAAAATGCTGTCATATATTTCCTGTTGTGAATCGTAGTGCGGGGCCAGGTTCAGGTCTCCCTGTCCGGCTTCTTTCAGGGGCGCATCGCCAAATGCATCAGTGATAACCTGAAGATCGTATGCTTTGAGAATATAAGCGATAGCTGCGTATTGCTTATATTTTTCCTGTCCTTTGTAGCCGATGATGATCTGCAGATCTTGAAAAGCATCGTTGTACAAAATACCCCAGGGCCTGTCGAAATCGTTGGAACCGGGTTGGTATTGATCAATGGATTTGTACTGCGAAGAGTATGGAGATTGTGTCCAGTACTGGCCCCATATGCTACCGAAGATCTGGAAATGATTTCCCAGCACGTGTGCAATGGCTGCCTGTGCAGATGGAAGAATCAATGGAACGTCCACTTGTTCAGGCAGGTTGGGATTGTCATTTACATCCAGGAACTTTTTACATCCGGATACAGACAATGCCACTACTGCCAGCATGCCGGCTACGGACTTTGTTATATATCTTTTACTTAACAATTTCATGTTCGATGGTCTTTAGCTTTTAAAACTTAGAAAGTGATCCTCAGGTTCACACCATAATTCCTCAGTGAAGGTTGCGCTGTAAAGTCAAAACCCTGTTCGTTAGTTGCACCACCTGAATTCACTTCAGGATCTGCATATACGTTCTCTTTAGCTGTCCACAGCGCCAGGTTGTTACCGAATATACCGATAGAAGCATCGCCGAACGGAGTTCTGTTCAACAGGTGCTTAGGCACGCGGTAGCTCAGGCTCAGTTCACGCAGCCTGATGTAAGAACCATCTATCACATGAAGACCGTCGGGTATCTTGTTGGTAAACCAATCCTGCGGATCGTAAGTAATGCTGGTGTTTTCGACGAATTTACCGGGCTCGCTTTCGTATACAGAGTTAGCCCACACGCGCGGATCACGGCCGCCAGCAACGGTTTCAGGAGCAGTACCAACGAAATCCATCAGGGATTTGGTACGGGAATAGAATTTGTTGCCCTGTTTGGTATCGAAAAGGATACCAAAGCTGAATCCTTTATAAGACATATTAGCGCCCAAGGATGCCTGGTACTTGGGAATATAGGAGCCCAAATACTCTGCACGGTCTGTAAGCTCAGGCATACCATCCGCCTGGCTGATAATTACGCGGCCCTGCGGGTCACGTTTGATAGTTTGCCCATAAAAAGTACCGTAAGGCTGGCCTTTTGCTGCTACAATGCTCAAAGCGCTGAGACCGCCAACCACTACCTGCTGTATGCCCGGGGCAATATCTACTACTTTATTATTGTTCTTGGTATAGGTACCGTACAGTTCCAGCGTAAACCCGGAAGCTGTGCGGATAGGCGTACCACGCACACCTAATTCTATACCGTTGTTTTCTACCAGGCCGGTATTCAATACTTTCGAAGAATAACCGGTGCCAGGTGCAATAGGCACAGGCAGGATCTGATCTTTAGATCTGTTCCTATAGTAGGAGAAGTCGATAGACGCACGGTTCTCAAGGAAGTTCAGCTCTGTACCTACTTCAAATGCGGTGGTAATCTCTGGTTTCAGGAAAGGGTTACCTATCTGGTTACCTCTCGTAAAGCCGGGTATATCATTGAGCGGGAAAGTGGTATTGCCAAAGCCTCCTGCGATATCGGTTTTGGTATAATAAGTACGCAGCAGATACGGATCAGCATCATTACCTACTTTGGCCCAGCTGGCGCGCAACTTACCATAGCTTAGGATATTGGTAATCGATGATCCCTGCAGCAGTTCGGTGAACACAAAAGCACCATTCACGCTCGGATAGAAGAATGACCTGTTTTCCGGGGGAAGGGTAGAAGACCAGTCATTACGGGCCGTGAAACCAAGATACAGCATGTGCTTATAATCCAGGTTCAATTCACCGTAAACGCCCACCAGGCGCCTGGTGGTACGTTCGTTATAGCTGTACACCGGGCCGTAGCTATTATCCAGGGCATACCATCCGGGCACAACCAAACCTGCGGAGCGGTTGGTTTGTGTTACCAGCGTATTGAACACGCGTTGACGCACGTTATGACCTACCATTAATGAAACACCGAAGTCTGGGTTGATCTGCTTTTTGGCAGTCACCATCAGGTCATTCGTGATCTCGCTGAGTGTATAATCTTCTTCCCCATATTTACCTACGCTCTGATGTATGTTGTCGTCGGTATAGACTTTACCGTTATCATTAACAGGTAAAACAGAGAATTTAGGATATTTATACCTGCGGCGGTCTGTATAAACATCTGCACCTAATCTTTCTACCACATCCAACCATTCCAGTGGTTTATAGCCAATGGTAAAGTTTCCGGTAACACGGTCTACATCATTCAGGTTACGATAATTCTTCAGGATGTAATAGGGGCTGATGGTGTAGGCACCATAATAGCCGTAGCGCTCAACGCCATTGGCATCGAATAAGCCGCCCATGCTATAATAAGGGTTGTTCAGATCGCTCATCTTATCCAGCGGGATATCACGGGGCGTCTGGATCACGTTGTCATACACAGAACCTTCGCCCTGGCCACCCTGTACCAGGTCGCTATTGATCTTGTTATAGTTGATCGATATGCTGGTTGTTATCTTATTGGTAAGCTGTGCACTTCCGTTAAAACGTACACCATACTTGTTATACTTATCGTTATTCCCAGGCATCACTCCATCAGCGTTAAGGCTGGTTAAAGACAGGTAGTAGGTGGTCTTTTCGCCTGCACCGGAGAGTGATACATTATTATTGAAGGCTGCACCTGTCTCAAAGAAATTCTTCACGTTATCTTTCTGTGCTACATAGGGCTTTTTTAAACGTACACCGTTTATAGACTGGCCCCATTCTTTTTCTGTACCGTCAAATTTAGGCCCCCAGCTGAAGTTTTCGCGGGGATCAGCCTCCTGGTAGCCACCTTGTCCGTAATCATTCTGGAAGTCGGGCAGCTTCAGTACATTGGAGAAAGTAACGGAACTGTTGAAGGTAACCTCATTCTTTTTGCCTGCACCGCCTTTTTTACCGGTCTTGGTAGTGATGATCAACGCACCGTTGGAAGCCCGGGAACCATACAGTGCTGCTGCTGCAGGGCCTTTCAGTACAGTCACCGATTCGATGTCTTCCGGGTTAATATCATTACCGCGGTTACCAAAGTCGACACTACTGCGGCTGTCGTCGCCACCAATAATGCTGGAGTTGTCAATGGGCACACCATCCACCACCATCAGGGCCTGGTTGTTACCGTTGATGGAAGAACCACCACGGATCACAACCCTGGAAGAACTTCCCGGTGCACCTGCAGTGCTGGAAATGTTCACACCGGCTACTTTACCAGCCAGTGCGTTCAGCGGGCTGCTTACCTGTGCTTTGGTTAATTCTTCGGTTTTAATTACAGGCGCAGAATAACCCAGAGAGCTTTTATCCCTGCGGATAGCGTTGGCGGTTACCACCGTTTCTGTAAGACTCCTGACATCCTGCTGTAATACTACATTTACTGAGTTAGATCCTTTCAGGGTTACTTCCTGTTCTTTCATTCCTACTGAGCGGAACACCAGGGTGGTGGCTCCATCCGGAACCTGTAGGGTGTACTCACCATCGGGGTTAGTGACTGCTCCTGTAGAGGTGCCTTTTACCATTACAGCGGCACCTATTACCGGTTGACCATCATCTGCTGATGTGACCCTGCCTTTGATGGTCCGGCTTTGTGCGAAAGCCTGACCGGCAAGGAACAACACACCAAGCAGAAGAAATAGAACTTTCCTCATAAGCTTTGTTTAGTTTTTTGTGTTGATTTATGTGCGAATAAAAAAGCCGATAAATAAAATAAGTCCCCCAGGACGCTCAAAGGCGCCATTTCCTACATCAACGTCCAGTTAATCTTCTTTTTTTAGCCTGCTTAGCGGGGAGATGTACAGTGTCTTAATGCAATTGTATCAGTTCGCATACTGTTGAGTGTATCATTTCCTTAAGCAAATTTCCGTCTTCTTAATCTTAACGATATTTTAACCTTTCAAAATTAAGCCTATTAAGAAGACGATTGTTTGTTATAACACCTAAATACCTGGGTTCAAGAAAAGAATTAACAACGCTTTAACAGATTATCTGATTTTAACATGTCTAACTAAATACAATACAATATTGGTTGATACTATATTTACAAGATAATTTAATGTCGTTTTTTTATCTAGCTATAAAAATCACAGAAAAAAATCAAGCAAGCGGTAGGAATACCGCCTGCGCTCATCAACCAAAATCTAAATCTAGATAATCCAGATTTATGATAGAAAATTGAATATGTTTCAGGACAAGCATGCCGCTTGCTTAAATTTCCGGGTTCACCACCTGGTGTATTTCAGCAATCGAACATGACCTGTCTTCAAAAAAGCTAAGCTTATCAGGAAAGATTCAGCGTGTGTGTTTTCAACAAGGTCAGCAACACTTCATACAGATCCTCGTTCCGGTGGTTGTAACGGAACTCGCATTCTTTCAAATGCAGGTATACTGTATTCCTGTTGAGACCTTTGAACTTCGCTAAACGATGTTTGGTAAGTCCCCAAAATGCATCAATATCATCCGCCATAGCAATACTACCGTTGGTTTCAGCAGCCACAGCGTGCTCCAGACGATACAAGCGGTAATGCCCCAGGTCCACAATATTGCTGAAATGACGTATCCGCTCGGCTGCACCTAATGTTTCCAGCACCGAACGGCCCCGTACAATAGCATGGATCATTGCCCTGCTTACATCAGGCAATATCTCTGTGTGTAACCTGTCTGCATGCCGGTAGATCCCGAACACAATAGGCTTGATAGCACGGTTCACCTCGGTCTTTACAGAAACAGCAGTATCATGACCGTTGCGATGCTCATGATGTTCATGCCGCTCGTGGATGACCGGTTTTACAATGCTTTCTGCGGGCTGCTGAAGCTCGCAGTACCTGGCAATTTGCTGACGGATTTTTTTAAGGTAACTATTAACCGTTACCCGGCTCACCCCACTAATGCTAGCGATCTGGGTGGCCGTGAGATCTTCAGAGAAGAGCTTTAGGATCTCCTTAAATTTTCGCTCAGATAAGTGAGCGCCCTTTAAGTACCTGTTTTTCATTGAACAAGAAGGTTAGAATGGCATGTTAAACCTCCTACTTTTTAATGGGTATATAGAATGCTTTTATACAAACGGCTAAATGGATGGGATGAATGCTGCTTACTAGATTATTTGAGGCAAATCCTTACTTCAAAATTCCTTCAGATTTCCTTCAAAATCCTGCTAAAACAGCAAAAAAAGAACGTTCCGGAGATCTGAATCCCGGAACGTTCCAGTTTTAGCAAGATATTTTACTTTTATTTATTGCTTCGTATCGTCAAGTCCTAGCTTAGACATTTCCACATCCGGCTCATCATCCAGCGTAGGCCACAGCTTTTTTTTACGCGCCTTTTTCAGCAAAGCTTTCTCCATCCATAACAGCAAGGCCGGCAATATGGTAAGGTTGGTAACCATCGCCATTACTAATGTAAGGGAAGTTAGCCAGCCCAACGATTTGGTGCCGCCAAATTCACTAAAACTAAATATCATAAATCCGGCAAACAGGATCAGCGATGTATAAATGATGCTCAACCCGGTCTCATGGATGGTCTGCTTCACAGTAGCCGATATATCCAGGTCATGATGCGGCAGCTCCTGTTTGAAGTTCACCAGGAAACGGATGGTCACATCTATCGCTATCCCAAGGGCAATACTGAATACCAGTACGGTAGAAGGTTTCAGCGCAATATCCAGCCATCCCATTACCCCGGCGGTAACCGCCAGCGGTATAATATTAGGTATCAGCGAGATAAGGAGCATACGCCAGCTGCGGAACAGGTACAGCATGCAGAAGATGATCAGCACAAAGGCAAGCAGGATGCTTTCGGTAAGCCCGTTGATGATAAAACGGCTGCCCTCCAGGAAGATCACACTGGTACCAGTAAAAGACACTTTATAATCAGCGGTGTCAAATATCTCATTCACTTTAGGACGCAAGGAATCCAACAATACAGGCAGGCGATGAGAGCCTACATCTGCCATGTTTACACTCAGACGGGCCACCTGGCGCGTGCTGTCCATAAAGGAAGCCACGAGCTTGGTAAAAGTGGAATTGCTGCCACCTGTACCGCGCATACGCAGATATGGCGCGAGAAATCCGATGTCAAACTGGTTAGGCACACTGTAGTTGCTGCTATCTCCATTGTAATAAGCCTGGCGGGCAAACTTGATCCCTTCAGCCACACTCAGGGGCCTCGCAAAATCTGGCTGTGCAGCGATCAGCTTCGTCAGCTCATCCAGCTTATTGAGGGATTGCAGCCCTATCACGCCGTTTTTCTTTTTGGTATCTACGGTAATTTCCAGCGGCATTACACCCCTGAAATTGTGCTCAAAGAATTTCAGATCAGTATACAGGCGATCGCTTTTCGGGATATCATCCAGCATATAAGATTTTGGGCGCAGCCGCAACATACCCAGCACGGCCGCCGCCACCGTGATCACCGTTACCAGGTACACCCAGGAACGGTATTTGAACACCAGGTTGGTTAGCAGGTCAAGCACCTTCCTGAACAGTGGATTATCAAGATAGCTGGTATGTTTGGTCTTGGGAGCAGGCAGGTAACTGAGCACCGCCGGCAGAAAGATGAACGAGATCAGGAAAATGAACATGATGTTGGAGCCGGCCACCACACCAAACTCCTTCAGCAGGGGGCTTTTGGTAAAGTAGAACACTCCAAAGCCTATCGCAGCGGTAATATTGGTGAATAGCGTTACAATGCCCATACGCTGGATCATATGCACCAGGGCGCGGGTTTTATTGGCATCCCGGGCATACTCCACATGGTATTTATTCAGGAAGTATACGCAGTTGGGAATACCGATCACCACGATCAGCGGCGGTATCAACCCGGTAAGCAACGTTATTTTATACCCGCACAATACAATAGTAGCCACTGACCATATCACACCTATCGCCACTACGATCATCGACATCAGCACAGCACCAAATGAACGGAAGAACAGTAACAATATAAGCGCCGTCAATATAAATGAAAGTTTCAGGAACAACCTCATTTCATCCGCCACTTTGGTGGCCATAATAGTACGGATCAGGGGCAAACCGCTCAGTCGCACTTCTGTTTGATGCTTTTTGCCAAAGGCATCGGCCAGGTCCATAATACTTTTTACCACGCCTATACGCTTTGCGGAGTTCATCACATCTTTGTTGATGCGCACGGCCATCAGGTAGGCATTCGTACTGCCGTTATACAGTAAGCCGCTATAAAAAGGGAGTGAACGGAATACACCGGAAAGGCTGTCCAATGCGGCCTGTTGCAGGGGCTGATCCGGGAACAGCTGCACTACCTGCAGCTTTTTGGTGCTGTCATTCTTCAACAGGTTAACGGCTACAGGTACACTCAAAATGTTCTCCACCGCCGACACCTTCTTTATATCCTTGTTAAGCTGCACATAGTCGTTAAAGAAATCAGCCTTGAAAAACTGATCGGTCTGCACACCCAGCACCATCATATTCCCATCTTCGCCAAACTGCTGCCTGAACTTTTGATAGGCCAGGAACTCCGGATTATCCCTGGGTATAGCGCTGCCATATTCGTAAGATAACTCTACTTTACTGGCATAGTACCCCATCACAATCGTACCGGCCAGTAACAGTAACAATAACGGTAATCGGAACTTTAACACCCAACCTGCTAAGCGTTGCCACATAAGGATTTTTTCAATTTTATAAATAGCGTAAAGGTAAATAAATAATTTACTAATTTGCTGATGTGCTAATATGTTAATGAATGGTCATCATCCGGCTATGCGCCCTATTTATCTTCTCCTGATAATATTGATTCCAGTGCAGCTATGCCATGCGCAACAAGTGCCTGTCGGGCACTGGCGGGAACACCTGCCCTATATGCAGGCTAAGGCAGTGGTGAGCGCAAACGGAAAGGTGTTTTGCGCCACCGGCTACAATGTATTCTCCGTAACGGCCGGAGACCACGATATTACCCGTTACACCAAGCTGAACGGCTTGCACGACGCAGGTATCAGCGCCATTGGCGCCAGTGATGACGGCCAGGTGCTGATCGGCTACAGCAATGGCAATCTTGATCTGCTGCAGCACGAACAGGTATACAACCTGCCTGACATTCTCCGCAAAAACATACAAGGCGACAAGATCATTCAAAGCATCTTCTTTTACAAAGGCATGGCCTGGCTCTCCACCGGCTTTGGTATTGTGGTGGTGAATACTGACAAGCAGGAAACAGCCGATACTTATATCATAGGCAGTAATGGGCAGTACATAGCTGTTTACGCGGTAACTGCCGACAACAACTATTTTTATGCGGCCACCTCCGAGGGCGTAAAAAGAGCCCCGGTGAGCGGCGTTAACCTGGCCAATTACCGGAACTGGGCGCCTGTTATGCAAGGCCTCCAGGCAGCCCCTGTACAGAGCATTGTTCACCTGCAAAACCGGCTCATCTGCCTGCAGGAGGACGGACTGTTCTCACTGGACCAGGATAGCTGGCAACCCTGGTATGCAGATGGACGGCATATCAGCTCCATCAGCACAGATCAACAACAATTACTGGTTTGCCAGCAGGCAGACGGTGCTGCCAACGCCCGTGTGCTTCGCCTGCTGCCCGATGGCACAGTAGCCGGTACCCTGCAGGACAAACTTGTAAAAGCGCCCCTGCAGGCGGCCACGCTGGAGGGGTCCACCTGGATAGCTGATGCACAGCAAGGCCTTGTATTATATGAGAACAACAATTTCAGCAGCCTTACGCCCAATGCCCCCGCAGGTATAGTGGGAGGCAATATGCTTTTTGTAAACAACAGCCTTTGGGCCACTGCGGGCGCAGTGACTGCCAACTGGGGATCAACGGGTAACCGTAACGGCTACTTTGTTTTTGGACAGGAAGAATGGCACAATTTCAACTTCAGTACACAACCTTACCTCGATACAATTACCGATCTTTTGCCACTGGCGGTGGATGCAGCCGGCTCACTTTACATCGGCTCCTTCAACAATGGTCTGTTGGTACTGGATGCAGCGGGTAATCACAAGCTGATAGCACAACCTACATTGCCCGCGCCAACAGATAACCCGCGTGCAAGCCGCGTCAGCGGCCTGGCGGTAGATGCAACAGGCAACCTGTGGCTCAGTGCCTACGGGGCAGACAGAGACCTGCTGGTAAAGAAGCCGGATAACAGCTGGCAACAGTTCCGCATTCCCTATGCACATAGCTACAATGCACTAAGCGATATCCTGATTGACGATAATGACCAGAAATGGATCATATCTCCGCGTGGGAACGGCCTGTTTGTATTCAACCACGGCAGCAGCCTGGAGAATACAGCGGATGACCGCTGGATGCTGTACCGCAGCGGCGCGGCGCAAGGCAACCTTCCCGCAGATGATGTGCGCTGCCTGGCCAGGGATAAAGACGGATGGATCTGGGTGGGCACCACCCGCGGCATTGCCATTTTCTCCTGTGCCCAGAACATATTCACTACCGGTTGCAGCGCTTATCTGCCCATTGTACAGCAGGATAATTTTGCCGGATACCTGTTCCGCGACGAACAGGTAAACACCATTGCCGTAGACGGGGCTAACCAGAAATGGGTAGGCACGCAGAACGGTGCATGGCTGATCAACAGCAGCGGAGAAAAGATCCTCGCACATTTCAATACTGACAATAGTCCGCTGCCAGACAACGCGGTGAGCAGGATCGCCATCAACCCGCTTACCGGCGAAGTATTCTTTGCCACCGGCCTGGGCCTGGTATCTTTCCGCGGGAACGCCACAGAAGGAGCGTCCCATATGACTGCAGACAGCGTACTGGTATTTCCCAACCCCGTGCCGCCGGGTTATGGGGGCACAATCGCTATCAGGGGACTGGCACAAAATGCCCGGGTAAAGATCACAGACATCAGCGGCAGGCTGGTATTTGAAACACGTGCGCAGGGCGGACAGGCAGTATGGAGCGGAAAAGACTATACCGGACACCGGCCGCAAAGCGGCATCTATCTCATATTCGCTACAGACGATAGCGGCGCCGAAAAGCTGGTCACCAAAATTGCTTTTATTAACTAACTTGCCGGAGTTATGTTACACAAAACACGCGGCATAGTATTAAGAGTGGTGAAGTATGGTGAGACCAGCGTGATCGCAAGCATTTTTACAGAATTGTTTGGCATACAATCCTACATTGTGAACGGGGCGCGCAGCGCTAAACCCAAAGCTGCAAAAGGCAACCTGATACAACCCGGCAACATACTGGAAATGGTGGTATACCATCATGAGCAGAAAAACCTGCAACGGATATCCGAATACAAACTGGGATATATCTATACCGGGCTGCATTTTAGCGTGGTGAAAAATACCGTGGCCTTATACATGATAGAACTGTTGCAGCGCTGTCTGAAACAGCCGGAACAACAGGAAGAGCTGTACTACCTGGCAGAACATACCCTGCAGCTGCTGGACGGCAGCGAACCCGCTGTTGCGGCTAACCTGCCCTTACACTTTACATTAAAGCTGGCGGAGATGATGGGCTTCCGGCTCAATGGCCGCTATTCTGAATACACACCCTATCTTGATCTGCAGGAAGGCACTTTTGTAGACCTGCCCCCGCACCACATCAATCACCTGGATGATGTGAACAGCGAGCTGACCGACATGCTGTTCCACTGCCCGCAGCTGGCAGCCCTGGGCCGCATCTCCATGAGCAAAGACAGAAGAAGAAAGCTGCTGTACGCATACCTCGACTTCCTGAAGCTGCACTTACCTGATTTTACTGAACTGCAGTCCCCATCCATATTACACGAGATACTGGATGCCTAGATCCCTTAATACTTATTATATTCTATCAGATTAGTGCGCTGGCCATCAAATACTGCATAAGTAAAATAATTCAACCAGTCGCCCAGGTTGATATACCGGCTGTTGGGCCCCACGGGAAGATCCAGGGGTAAATGCCGGTGACCAAAAATGAAGTAGTCAAAATGCTCTTTTTGCAGCACCTCTTTACTGTAAATAGCCAGCCATTCGTTCTCCTCACCCAGGAACTTTTCCAGTTCCATACCAGTTGCAGCGCGGCTTTTCCGGCTGAAATAATTGGCCAGGGCAATGCCCCAGGAGGGGTGCAGCAATGAGAACAGCCAGCGGCATACGGGGTTACGGAATATTTTCTTCAGGAATTTATATCCATGGTCGCCTGGGCCTAAACCATCGCCATGTCCCACGTAGAACTTTTTACCGTTGATAGTATAGGTCTGCGGTTCAAAGAACACGGGGATATTCAGCTCTTCTTCAAAATAACCATCCATCCACATGTCATGGTTGCCAATAAAAACAGTGATGCCGATACCCCGGTCAGACAGTTCGGCCAGTTTGCCCAGCAGGCGGGTATAGCCTTTAGGGATCACTTCCTTGTATTCAAACCAGAAATCGAAAACATCGCCTACCAGGAAAATATGATGCGCATCCTGGGCAATGCCGTCCAGCCAGCGTACGATCAGCCGTTCCCTTTCCCTGCTGGCCGCTGCATTGGGCGCGCCCAGGTGAAAGTCTGAAGCGAAATAAACACGCTTGTTAGCAGGCACCTCTATATGATGCATCTCGTTCTTCAATTGATTCGCCATTGATTTTATTTCTCCATCAGTGCGGCCTCATACTCTTCCCTGATATTGGTAATATCGATCTTCACAGGATCATCAAAGCCGTTGAATAAAAATATTTCCCACGCATATTTAGAGCGGTTCAGGTTCACCGGGTACACTTCGCCGTTAGGCTTCTCAAAATGCAGTTCATACTGACTGGTGTTAATGATCTTCACCTTCTTTTCTGTAAGGAACTGCCTGGCTTCGTTCATGTACTGCTCATTGGTGGCGGCAATTCCCGGAAAGCTCTGTTCGCCGAACTCACGTTTTAACTGGCGCATCTTATCCTCGCCCGGTGTGTAAAAAATGGCGCAGCGGCCTTTTACCTGCAAAGGGCCCCCTGCCTGATGCCCCGCATTGTTACAGGACAATAGTAAAAAAATGCATGCAATAGCTAATAGGAAAGATCGTTTCATAGACCGATTATATGCTTAACAGAACAGCGCCCCGATGTTAATCAGGACGCTGTTATCATTATTTTAACCGCTTGTTTCAGTTTATTCATCTACCAGGAACACATACACCTCTTTAGGCCCATGCACGCCTACCACCAGTGTTTTTTCTATATCCGCCGTACGGCTTGGGCCGGAGGCAAAAGAAATAGCGGAAGGCAGCTCGCCGTTATACCTGTCCTTCAAACGGTTGATGGCATCCTTCAGATCAAATACCAGCTGATGTGTATAGGCAATTACCAGGTGCACCGGCGTATATACCGGCAGCGCCCTGCCTGAAGGCTGTGCAGCGCTTAGCACCATGGTGCCTGTGCGGGCCACCAGGTATTCACAATCTGTGATGGCGGCATCTGCCTCGTGCATATCACCTTTGTTGATAAAGGGCAGCTGTGCCAGCTTGAATGCATTTAACAGCGCGGGCGTCTGGCAGTATACATGGTTCCATTCCTTGTGTGCCGCCAAAGTTGCCAGGTTATCTGTCAGCTCCTGCTTGCCGGTACAGTAAATGAACTTACCCTGCAGACGTGCAAATTCTTCTGCAAACTTCAGCTCAAGCCCTTCGTTCTCTGTTTTAAAAACAGAGTTGTTGCCCTCCGAATTGGGGAAGGGCAACTGTACCGACTGGCTTAATGCATTCCGTACTCTCTTTAGAATATTTTCCTTGGCGGGAGATATCTTCATAATACCCCTTTACGCATTAACTGGTGTAGGAGAAGGATTGATGATATCCGTAGGATGTACGCCATCTGTGGTCATTCCTTCCTTATTCAGGTGATGCTCTTTGTGTGTATCGTAAGGGCGTTTACCGATCAGCCTTTCCAGGTCTGCCTGGTATAACACTTCTTTCTTCAGTAATTCCTGCGCCAGTACTTTCACGTTCTCCAGCCTTTCTGTTAACAGCGCCTTGGTTCTTACGTATGCCTTTTCTATCAGGTTACGCACCTCTTCGTCGATCATCTTGGCTGTTTCTTCAGAATAAGGTTTGGTGAACGCCTGATCGCTGTTCGGATCATAGAAAGATACGTTACCCACTTTATCGTTCATACCGTACACGGTCACCATAGCGTAAGCCATGCGGGTGATCACCTGCAGGTCGTTCTGTGCGCCGGTAGATACTTTGCCGAATACGATGTCTTCTACTGCACGGCCGCCAAGGGTCATACAGATATCGTCCATCAGCTGTTCGGTATTATACAGGTATTGTTCTTTAGGCAGGTACTGCGCATATCCCAGGGCAGCTACGCCGCGCGGTACGATGGTTACTTTCACCAGCGGATTAGCGTGCTCCAGGTACCAGCCGCAGATAGCGTGGCCGGCTTCGTGGTAGGCAATCACTTCTTTCTCTTCCGGGGAAATGATCTTGTTCTTCTTTTCCAGGCCTCCGATCACACGGTCTACCGCATCGTTGAAATCCTCCATCTCCACTTCATTCTTGCCTTTACGGGCGGCTATCAGTGCAGCCTCGTTACATACGTTGGCAATATCTGCGCCTGCAAAACCGGGGGTCATAGCAGCCAGCTTCTTGATATCGAGGTTGGGCGATTTCTTGATGGGTTTCAGGTGCACATCGAAGATGGCTTCGCGGCCTGCCAGGTCCGGTTTATCGATGGATATCTGGCGGTCAAAACGGCCGGGGCGCAGCAGGGCGCTATCCAGTACATCCGGGCGGTTGGTGGCGGCCAGTATGATGATACCGCTGTCGGTACCAAAACCGTCCATTTCCACCAGCAGCTGGTTCAGGGTGTTCTCACGCTCATCGTTGCTCATCATCACGTTTTTACCCCTGGCGCGGCCAATAGCGTCTATCTCATCTATGAAGATGATACAGGGCGCTTTTTCACGGGCCTGTTTGAACAGGTCGCGCACACGGCTGGCGCCTACCCCCACGAACAGTTCCACGAAGTCGGAACCGGACATGGAGAAGAACGGCACCTGGGCTTCACCTGCCATGGCCTTCGCCAGCAGGGTCTTACCGGTACCCGGAGGGCCTACCAGCAGCGCGCCTTTCGGTATCTTACCACCCAGCGCGGTGTATTTCTTTGGATTCTTGAGGAAGTCTACGATCTCCATCACTTCCACCTTGGCTTCGTCCAGTCCTGCAACATCGTTGAAGGTGATATTTACGCGGGTGCCTTTATCGAAGAGGGTGGCTTTGGATTTGCCGATATTGAAGATGCCGCCGGGACCGCCGCTGCTGCCTGCAGGGCCGCCCATTTTACGCATCAGCAATATCCACAGGCCGATGATGAGTATGATCGGTAACAGCAGCTGGAATACCGGTTCAAACCAGCTTTGCCTGTCAACATAATATACGTTTACACGATCTTCCGGTTTTACGCCTGTTTGCGCTTTGTCAAGATCGGCTTTAAAACTTTCTTCGCTACCAATACTGAATTGAAAATGCGGTCCGGGGTTAGGCGCTCCGAATCGGCCTTTAGCTACTTTGTCGTACTTTGGCTCGTTCAGTTTGTCTTTTTTGATGTACACTTCTACGTACTTCTTATTCACCACTACCAGCTTATCAACATCTCCTGGTTGTAAATAATCCAGCTGGAATTGCTGGAAGCTGATCTCTTGCGGCTGTGAACGGAAATCTAGAAAGTTCATAGCCAGCAGGGCAATACCGATAAAGGCATACACCCAGTATATATTGAACTTCGGTCCTTTCTTTGGCGATTTATCCGAACCCTTAATAAAATTGTTGCCTCTTTCCATAATAATCTAGTCGCTCCTTGACGGATGTTTATTGCAAATATTTCATATTTTTTTTGTTATTAACTATTATTTATTCACAGCTAATAACCTTTCCGGGAATAACCCCCAATATATATCCAATAGTTAGCCATTATATCTAACTACTATATTAGGCTTTTGTTCAATCGTTATGTTCTGTTCTTTCAGCGTCGCTCCACATTTCTTCCAGGTTATAGAATTTGCGGGTTTCCGGCTGAAATACATGCACCACCACATTCACATAGTCCACCAGTATCCATTGCTGAGCGGTAAAGCCTTCATGCTTATAGGGTGTTTCACCCGTTTGAAGCTGCACCTGCTCTTCCACAAAGTCTGCGATGGCCCTTACTTGTGTGTTGGAATTTGCTTCGCAAATAATGAAGAAATCGGCCACTGCTTCGGGGATCTGGCGCAAGTCCAGGGATACGATATTTTCCCCCTTTTTATCCTGAATGGCCTTTACGATGGTGGTAAAAATCTCACTGTCTCTGCTTAAGCGTGTTTGCGCTTTCTTACGCGTGTTCAGAACGGTTAAGGGTGCCAATAAAAACTTGTTTTTGTTAAAAATAAACTTTAATTGTCAAAATTACTAAAGAAGCGGCAAATATCCTGTGTATTAATGTGCCGCAGAAGGCCTGCAAATGTTAAGAAAACAATAAAATGAACTACTTTTCGGCCCTGAATTTCATTTGAGCCAAAAAACATATTCAAATAAGCATTCCCTGTGATTGGACAGCCTTTTCATGTTTTAGATACCATTGACAGCACCAATAACTATGCCATGGAGCAGGTAAATTCGGGGCAGATCAGCCACGGAACTGCCTGGTTTGCAAAGGAGCAGACGGCCGGAAAAGGGCAGCGGGGCAAACAATGGTTATCGCCTCCGGGAGAAAATATCGTACTCACCATCGCCCTGCAACCCAATAGCCTGCCGCTTTCCAGGCAATTCATGCTCAGCGTGGCCGTAGCCCTTGGCGCCAGCGACTTCTTTGCCAGGTATGCCGGCGACGAAACCTGCATCAAGTGGAGCAATGATATTTACTGGCGTGACAGAAAGGCAGGAGGCATCCTGATCGAAAATGTACTGAGAGGTGCCACATGGCAATATGCCATAACCGGCATTGGTATTAACATCAACCAGGCACAGTTCCCGGAACATCTGCCCAATCCTGTATCCCTGCGGCAGATCACCGGTAAGACATGGGATAGCGTGGCCCTGGCAAAAGAGCTGTGCCAGTGCCTGGAACCCTGGCTGAAGCAATTACACCCTGCTCATTATAACGAGCTGCTGGAGCAATATAAAAACCGTTTATTCCGGCTTAATGAACCGGGCCTGTACCGCATGCAGGGGGAATATTTCCAGGGTATTATCCGCGATGTATTGCCCGACGGTAAACTATGCCTGGAGAGGAACGGCGCCATTATGCAGCTTGACTTTGGAGAAGTGGAGTTTGTGATAGCCAAGTAAGGACAGATAGATACTATTTTACCCGTCTTCTCCTAGGCTTCACCTTGTCTTCTCCTTGTGTTCTCCTTGCAATATCCTTGCTCCGGGCACATTTGGTTAAAATAGTATCATTTCCTTCAGTACCTCCTTAAAGACGAGATCTGTTCCTGCCGCCATTCCAGCAGTCTGGCAGGCAGCGCTTTAGAGATACCTTTCAATAAGTATACGCTGGTACCATACTCCCGGGCCAGTGTGTTCTCTACCTGTCCGATCTTGATAAATACTGAAGCGTTTTCGTGCGCACGCTCATCCGGCGCCTCGTCATCTATTAGTATCAGGTAACGGATCTCCTCCAGCCGGGGGAACCAGAAAACATAATCCGCATTGAAAGAAACGGCCGGCGGCAATTTAACTCCCTCTTGTCCCCGGTTATAGTAGTTTAGTGCCCCGGCCTGGCCGTAATTAGCACAGATCACGATCGTATAGGGTTTTTCACTGTCGGGTATCAGGGCAAAAGCCTTGCGCGAAAGAGCGGCCATTTCGCGCCAGCCCAGCATATCGGCAAAATCCTGCGGCAGCACATGGTTCTTGCCATCTTCCCAGCGCAGTAAACCAAATTGCTCAAATTTCTTAGCCTTTTGCTCTATCGCTACAGGTCCCAATACCGGGAATATCACGTTGAAGGCGTAGGCAAAGGGGATAACCACCAGCAGAATCCAGGCTATCCGGGTATATTTTAACCAATTTTTGCTGCACAACCGTTCCCAGTACACTGCTCCAAATGCCAGCAGCATGGGATAAAGCCCTAATGCATAATAATCTTTCGCCCGCAGGTAAAGGAACAGCAGGATCACAAACAGGTAAGTAAGCCCCAGGAAACGGTAAAGGCTGAATGGACGGTACAACAGCAGCGCAAGAAAACCAGACAATACCAGGAAAGCGCCTCCCATAAAAAAGATCAGCTGCGTTTTCAGGAATCCCACCCGGTCTACATTCACCAGCTGATATTTCGTTAATTCCGCCATATGATGCAGCACCGGCATACCATTCCTGATCTGCCATATGAGGTTGGGCAATGCCAGTAACAGCGCTACCAGCACACCCAGATAAAGATATTTGTTGAAGAATACTTTTCTCTGAGGGGAAAGCAGCACCGCCGGTACCAGGCCCGCTACCAGGAACAACATGTTGTACTTGTTCAGGAAGCCCAACCCGATAGCCACCCCAAGCCATAACAGACAGCGCCGACGCCCGGAGTGTATGAACCGGACCAGCAGGTAGAATACCCAGGTCCAGCTAAGCACATCAAAAGAGTTAGGCTGGTACAGCATATTCAGTCGCAGCATGGCCGAACAGATATACACCACGCCCGCCAACAGTTGCGCATACCATCCTCCCTGCAGCTCTTCGATAATACGCCACATCAGCACCATAGTGATAACACCGAACAAAGCCGGAAAGAATTTTACCCAGAATATAGCGCTACCCAGCCATTTGATCAGGAGCGAAACAAAAGCGATGAAAGGTGGTACAGACAGGTACCCGGCGGATATATGATCCCCCATGTCCAGGTGCAGGTATTCGTCCCGGTGCAGATCGTATACGGGGTTAATGATGCAGTAATGCAACACCATTTTCAGCACGATCAGCGCGATCAGCAGGTAGTATGATTTGTTGCGGTTCAGAACAGTTGTCAGCATAGCGAATGTATAAGGGTCCCCATATAAGAAAACGTCCAGGGGGAGTATGGCCCTGGACGCTACTGCGGTAAAGCTTTAACCTTGTTTTAAACAAGATTTTGGTTGATAAAGGTTTTTCAATTTGTGAATTCTTTGTTAAATAATCAAAAATAAAATTGCACTCACGTTGCAAATCCAACGCTATCTAAAACTATAGCAGGAATTCCGGAGGAAAGACCCAAGCCTCTTTGTAAATTTATGATCTAAAAATTAGCACCATATGCAGTACAGAATTTTAGGAAAAACCGGAGAAAAAGTATCCGCTATCGGACTGGGTTGTATGGGTATGTCACATGCTTACGGCACTGCAGAAGACCGCAATGAAGAGGAGTCACTGGCTACGCTGGAATACGCCCTGGAACTGGGGATCAATTTCTGGGATACGGCAGACATGTACGGAAAAGGAACTAATGAAGAGCTGTTGTCCAAAGTGCTGGCAACCAAACGCGACCAGGTGTTCCTGGCCACCAAGTTCGGCTTTAAATATGCGGCAGACGGCAGCTATTATTTTGATGGCTCTCCCGCTTATGTAAAAGCAGCTTGTGAGGCCAGCCTGCGCCGTTTGAAAGTAGATGTGATAGACCTTTATTATGCGCATCGGGTAGACGCTAATGTACCGGTAGAAGAGATGGTAGGAGCAATGGCAGAACTGGTAAAAGAAGGGAAAGTACGTTACCTGGGCCTGTCAGAAGCAGGAGCCGCTTCCATCCGTAAGGCGCATGCCGTGTATCCTATTGCCGCCCTGCAAAGCGAATATTCCATTTTTACCCGGGACCTTGAAAGGGAGATACTGCCACTCACCCGCGAACTGGGGATCTCATTAGTAGCTTACAGCCCCCTGGGAAGAGGTATGAGCGCCGCTAACGCTGTTGATTTTAGCCAGCTTCCGGCAGATGATTTCCGCCGCAACCTGCCGCGCTTCCAGGAAGCCGCCTTACAACAGAACGTACAATTGGTGCAAAAGCTGGAATTACTGGCAAAAGAGAAGCATTGTACTACTGCACAGCTGTCGCTGGTATGGTTGCTGGCCCAGGGAGATGATATCATTCCCATTCCCGGCACCAAACGCAGGAAATACCTGCAGGAAAATGCTGCCGCCGCAGACATTCAGCTAACGGCAACTGAATTGAAGGAGATCCAGGACATCCTGTCTTCCACGGCCATAGCCGGTGAAAGGTATGCGGAAGGCATGCTGAAACTGGTGAACCGGTAATTTATGTGCGGATGTGCAGGTATGCAAGTGCATATTCGCACATCCGCATATCTGCACATTATTTCGCCTTATATCCCCAATCCTGCAGCCACTTCAGCACCTTATCCTTGTAATCCCCCTGGATCAGGATCTGGCCGTCTTTTGCGCTGCCGCCAGTACCACACTTGGTTTTCAGTTCCTTTCCTAACTGCTCCAGATCGCCAGCAGTGCCTATAAAGCCATCTACCAGCGTTACCACTTTACCGGCCCTTTGCTTGGTGTCCAGCTTTACCTTCAGCTGCTGCTGGGCAGGAGGCAGGGTAGCTTCTTCCGAAGGTTCATCCGGCTCCGGCGAAAAATCAGGATCGGTGGAATAAACGATCCCGCCTGTATTGCGCTTTTTCTTAGACATACTGATGTTTAGTTACACGTTGTTAACGATCATCTGGATGGCTCCCCGAACCACTTTGATATGCACCTCGCCATTTGTGCCCAGCGGCACTGCGTCTCCGTCTACCTGCAGATAGTTCAGCTGCGGGCTGCGGATGGTAACATCCCGTCCCGTAAAATGCTGCATATAGCTGGTTTTATGCACGGTGCCCAGCAGCGAATAAATGCTTAAAGGCAGCAGGCCTAAAAAGCTGACGGGCCGCACAATAACAATATCCAGCAGGCCGTCGAACAGGCTGGCCTGGGGGGCTAGTTTAAACTCATAACCCATCTGGTTGCCGTTGGCCACACTGAGCAGAAAAGCCGGACGGTCCAGTTTATTGCCGTCAATATCGATGCTGTAGTTATTTCCCTTGTACTCGCGGAAGCTCTTTATTACCAGCTTGGCGTAGCCCCAGAGCCCGCGTTTCTTTGTATTCCTGAACTTGTCGGCTATTAGTGCATCAAAGCCTACACCGGCATTGCTCAGGAAAAGATATTCATTGGCATAGCCCGCATCAATGGCGTCGCGTTTATTGTCAACGATCAGCTGCAGGGCTTTGCGCACATCCAGCGGTATTTTCAGCGCTCTTGCCAATCCGTTGCCACTGCCCAGCGGTATAACGGCCAGCGCGGTATTGGCGCCGGTGAGGCCCTGCGCAATTTCGTTAATGGAGCCATCTCCGCCAACAGCCACTACCGTATCTACTCCCTGTTGTACCGCCTCCCGGGCCAGGTCCGTGCCGTGCCCCAGGTAAGCCAGGTGAGTGATCTGTACAGAAAAGGCAGGCTCGGGCAGTATTTCCCGTATCACATTCTCCAACCGTTTCTCCCGGTCTGTCCCCGCCTTACGGTTAATGATAAATAGAATCTTTCTCAATCTGATGTATTTTACGCATTCTCCTTACTGTATCGCTTTCAGGCTAAGGTCCAGGCTTACTGCGTGATGAATAACAGCACCGGCGGAAACAAAGTCCACCCCGGTCTTTGCATATGCTTCTATATTGTCCAGCGTAATACCGCCGGAGGCTTCTGTTTCATAACGACCCTTGATCAGGTCCAGGGCCTGCGTTATCTGCTCCGGCTTGAAATTATCCAGCATAATGCGATGTATGCCTCCAACAGCCAGCACTTCACGCACATCGTCCAGGTTACGGGTTTCCACTTCTATCTGCAGCTGCAGATTACGCTGCTTCAGGTAGTCCTGCGTTTTATTCACAGCTGCCGTGATCCCGCCCGCAAAATCAATGTGGTTATCTTTCAACATGACCATATCGTACAATCCCATGCGGTGGTTTACGCCTCCACCGATGCGTACCGCCTCTTTCTCCAACAAACGAAAGTTGGGAGTGGTTTTACGGGTATCCAGCAAACGGGTGTGATAGCCCTGTAGTTTGCTTACGTACTGATGGGTAAGGGTGGCAATACCGCTCATGCGCTGCATACAGTTCAGCACCAGGCGCTCAGCCATCAGCAGGGTATGTACGGCTGCTTCCACCTCAAAAGCGTTCTCGCCGGGCTGCATAAGGTCTCCGTCCTGCTTAAAAGGGGTAAAAACGGTGAACATATCCAGGAGGCGAAAGATCTTTTCCGCCACTTCCATGCCCGCCAGCAGGCCCGGTTCCTTGATCCTGAGCTGTGCTTTGCCTTTCGCAGTAGGTGGTATACAGGCCATCGTGCTGTGATCGCCGTTGCCTATATCTTCCGCCAGGGCATTTCTTATCAGTTGGGTAAGTGCTGTTTCATCTAACATAAGTTCTCTTTGGCGGTCCAAAAATAAAGAGTGCCCCCGTAATTATAACGGGGGCACGGTGGTTTTTCAAGTAAATTCAAGAATATTTACAAAAAGTATGGGTCCTAAGGTCACTTGCTTTCAAAGCGCAGCTCGTTCAACACCAGCGAATTTCCCTTCTTCTGCAGGAAAAAGGACGTACGGAAATTGCCGCCACCGGTGACCATATTACCGATACCATAGCGGGAGCCGCCGCCAGCTTCACCCTGGTGCAACAGCTCAAAAGATTTTACCTGGTTTTTAGAGAAAAAGTCTTTCAGAATGATCTCTGCCTGGGCCTTGCTGTAAGAGCTGGACCTGCCGGCGATATTGATCTCAACAGTATTATCGAGATAACGGGAAAGATTTCCGGCATCCCCTTGCTTAATAGCGCTCACCACATCTTCAAAAGGGCCGCCTGCCAGGCTTTTTAAAGGACGCGCAGAAAGGGAGAACACTGTAACAATGCCTCCTAATAATAAAACGCCCAATATATATATGCACTTTCTCATCCAATTTCTCCTTGCTGCATTAAGCCCCGCAGCTGGTTCATGTTGCCCTCGCAGGATGGTACCTCGCTTTTCCTCCCCCTCTTTCATAAACTTATTCATGCTCGGTTTCATAAGAAAAAATGTCTTTTTAGTTGACCGGTTTCATGGTTATTTTCAAATCGTGTAACAGTATCTAATCGTGTGACTTCTTTATACCTTTATTGCCAACCCCAGCTGTTGCGAAAACTATGCCAGATTGCAGACATAGACTTAAAATCCCATAAATGTTGTAGCACAGAACTAGTAACTATTGCAAATATATTAATATATAATGTTTTAGTAAGATCTAATGCACTTTTGTTTTCTTCCGCCCCAAGCCGCTAAAGATATTTTTTGTTCCTGTTAACTTTGCAGAAATTTTGAAGTATTCAAGTCATTATGAGTATTTTCACGCCCTTGTAGGAATTAAATTAATCAAAGGATCATGGAAAAGAAAAGAGCCATTCTGATCATCATGGATGGATGGGGCATCGGCCAGGTGCCTGCGGCAGACGCCATCGCACATGCCAACACACCTTTTGTTGACAGCCTGTATAAAAAATATCCGCATAGCCGCCTGATAACCTGTGGAGAGGCCGTAGGACTGCCCGAAGGACAAATGGGTAATTCCGAAGTAGGCCACCTGAACATCGGCGCCGGACGCATCGTATACCAGGAGCTGCAACGTATCAATGTGGCGGTTCGCACCGGGGAACTGGCTCAAAACAAAGTACTGCAGGATACCCTTGAGTATGCAAAATCCAATAATAAGGCGCTGCACCTTATTGGCCTGGTAAGCGACGGCGGGGTGCATTCCCATATCAACCATGTCAAAGCATTAACACAAATAGCAAAAGATAAAGGCCTTGAAAAGGTATTCATACATGCCTTTACAGATGGCCGTGATACAGATCCTAAAAGCGGTTTAGGCTTTCTGGAAGACCTGATAGTGCACCTCAGCAAAACCACCGGACAGCTGGCTTCCATCACCGGCCGTTACTATGCAATGGACCGCGACAAGCGCTGGGAGCGCGTGAAGCTGGCCTACGATGCACTGGTGAACGGTAAAGGCACTCCTACCCAGGACCCGATCACTGCTGTGAAAGCTTCTTATGCAGAGGGCGTGACCGACGAGTTCATCAAACCGATCATCGTTACCAACCCGCAGCTGGCCCCCCTGGCCACTATCCAGGAAGGCGACGCCGTACTGTGCTTCAACTTCCGTACAGACCGCTGCCGCGAGATCACCCAGGTGCTCAGCCAGCAGGATTTTCCGGACTTTGAAATGAAAGCCCTGCATCTGCACTATACCACCATGACGGAGTACGATAAGACTTACAAAGGCGTATACGTGATCTTTGAGAACGATAACCTGAACATGACGCTGGGAGAAGTGTTGGAACAAAACAACAAGACTCAGATACGCATTGCAGAAACAGAGAAATATCCGCACGTATCCTTCTTCTTCTCCGGCGGCCGCGAAAAAGAATTTAACGGTGAACGCCGCCTGATGGTGGCTTCTCCCAAAGTAGCCACCTACGACCTGCAGCCGGAAATGAGCGCCTTCCAGGTAACTGATACCATTGTGCAGGAGATCAATAACCAGTCTGCAGACTTTATCGTCCTGAACTTCGCTAATGCCGACATGGTAGGCCATACAGGCGTTTGGGAAGCAGCGATCAAAGCAGCAGAAACCGTTGACACCTGCGTGTCAAGGGTAGTAACTGCCTCACTCAACAACGGTTATACCGTATTCCTGACTGCCGACCACGGTAATGCCGACTTCATGATCAATTCAGACGGTACGCCCAATACCGCACATACCCTCAACTATGTGCCTTTATTCATCATTAACAATGAGTTTAAAGGGCCCGTAAAAGATGGTAAGCTGGGCGATCTGGCCCCCACCATACTGAAATTTATGGACCTGCCCGTTCCAAAGGAAATGACAGGCGACCTGCTCGTATAATCTCCTTCCAGATATCTGATATGCCGGTAGTTTATGCGTATTATTTTCGCATAAATTCACCGGCATATCCTTGTTAGCCCGCATTAGCACATCACTTGTAACTTTCCCGGAAAGCCTCCCGTTCTACCTTTACAAAATTTCACCCCTATGAGATCAGTTCTTTACAAATTGATTATTGCAGCATCCCTTGTTGCATGCTTATTTTCCATTGCGGGCTGCCTCAAAGATTCCTGTAACAGTAGCCTTACTTTCCAGAAATACATCCCGGTGTACATGAAGCTCTCTGAGCTCAGGGCCTCCGTCAAAAGAGAAGCCCCCAGGGCAATTGAACAGCCGGGGAAGATCTACCTGTACGGTAAGTATATTTTTCTGAACGAATTGAACAAAGGCGTCCACGTTATCGACAACACCAACCCGTCTGCCCCCAACAAGATTGCCTTTATCAACATTCCCGGCAATGTAGATATCGCAGTAAAAAACAACATATTATATGCAGACAGCTATATCGACCTGCTGGCGCTCGACATCAGTGACCCGCAAAATGTAAGGGAGACCAAACGCATCGAATTTGCTTTCCCATACCGTCAATACGACTTCGGGATAATGGGAGTGGATACCGTTGGCGGCCGTGTAGTGGTTGATTTCGTAGTAAAAGACACTACTGTCCAGTATCAGTGCAAAACAGGCAATAACTTTCCTCCTATAGCATATGATGCGGTCAGCAATACTGCCCTGGTGCAATCCACAGAGGGCACAAAGTCCAGCGCCTCCATGGCCCTGGGTAAAAGTGGTTCTCTGGCTCGCTTCACGATACTGAGCAATTACCTTTATACAATAGACAGGACAAGGTTATCTGCTTATGAAATTACCACTCCTTCTGCGCCAGCTAAGCGCAACACAATATGGATCAACTCCGATATTGAAACAATATTCCCTTACAAGCATCATCTGTTCATCGGCTCTATGACAGGCATGTTCATTTACGATGCATCCAATCCGGCTTACCCCGTAAACAAAGGCATTTTCAACCACCTGAGAAAATGCGACCCGGTAGTAGTGCAGGATGATATCGCCTACGTAACGCTGCGCGGCAGCGGAAACATCTGCGGCGGAAGCACCAATGAACTGCACTTGCTGGATGTGGCAGATCTCTCGGCGCCCCGCCTGCTCAAATCCTATCCTATGAGCAGCCCGTACGGGCTGGGGATAGACGGCTCCAAACTGTTTGTCTGCGAAGGAGAATTCGGCCTTAAATTCCTGAACGTAGAAAATATTACCAACATCAGCACCGCTAAATGGCTGGAAGGCATCAACGCGTATGATGTAATACCACACAACAATGTATTGCTGGTGACCGCCAAAGATGGCCTCTACCAATATGATTATACGGATCAGCAGGCGCCGAAACTGCTTAGCAAACTTTCTATCACCGTTAAACAATAGGCGCGCGGCACTCATGATCAAAAACTATACACAACAGCTGATACTGGCAGGACTATTTACACTACTGGCCTTGGGTGCAGCAGCACAGCAAAAGCCCTCAAAGCCCGGGAAACAGCAACAGCACTGGGATGTGCTCTACCTGAAGAACGGCGGTGTGATCAAAGGAACTATCATAGACAGCAGTGCTACGGGCGTGAAGCTGGAGAACCGTATACAGGACACCCTGGTATATTCCGCCCAGGAAGTGGAACGTATCACCCGCGTGCCGAGGCCACTGAAAATAAGCCGGAAAGGCTTCTACGGGATCATGGAGGCAGGCGTTCAGTTTGCCGCCGACCAGGGAGCCGTGCTCCGGGCCATCGCAGGCTACCGCTTTCTCTGGCAATGGCAAACCGGTATCGGTATCGGCCTGGATGACTACAGCGTACAATCCGTGCCCGTATTCGCGGATATACGTTATGACTTCAGCCGCAGCAACACCTCGCTGTTTGTTTATGGAGGGGCCGGCCTCTCCCAACCCTGGCCAACCAACAAACAAAGGGAACTATCAGGGGAGCCCGGCAGGAAAACACCGGGATTTTATGCTCATGCGGGGCTGGGTTACAAGATAAGATTGGGGCATAGTAATTCCTTTCATATCTCCGCTGGCTATGCACATGCGGATATGAAGCTGGAATACCCGGCCGGACGGGAATCACATTTTACTTATAACTATTCTTATAATCGAGTAACTATTCTGCTGGGTTATTCGTTTTAAGTTTTTTAGTGCTCTCGACAGATTTGCTCATGCATCAGATGCGCCGTTTTTACGGCGCATTATTTTTTTGTCAGATCCTTCCATGTATGCACCCTCCGGCCTGCGGTTAAGCTATTGCTCGTACTGGGTTTCTTAGTAATTTTGCCGGATGGAGATAAAGAGATACAGACGCCTTTGCACTGCCCTGGCGGCTGTTACATTGCTGGCCTGTAACCCTGGTGGTGGCCGGCAGGCCAATAGTCCCGCACACAGCGATCTTAAAGCATATTTTACGGCAGAAGCGGCACAACTGGTGCAAAGCGGGCTGCAAATGCTGAAAACAGTGGCCCTCAATGGCCAGCGCGACAGCCTCAGCCAGCCTGTAACGGATACCCTGGCCCTGCAGCACCTGCTGAAACCTTTCATGGATGTTGATATTAACAAGCCCTCCCTGAGAGACGCCTACCGAACGGATACGGTTAAAGACCTGTTCAGCGGCAGCAGCTCTATTATGTATGCCGCCCGTGATGCATCCATCAGTCCGCAGCAGATCATTCTGAATATTGACAGCACGGGGCATATTTCTTCCGTGAACATTAACAAACGCACCAGTAACCTGGTATACCAATACCAGCAAAACCTGTTCTACCAGCACCTGAAGACCATCCGTATCACCACCTGGCAGAAAATAGCCTTTCTGCAGCCACGTGAACTGGATGTAAGAGTATCGCTGGCCCCTAAAAATTAAACCGGTATATGACAGCAGAGGAGTTTCAGCAAATATCACATACTATACCTGTTCAGGCGGGTATCTATAAATACTACGGGGAAGAAGGAGAGCTGCTGTATGTAGGCAAGGCCAAAAGCCTGCGTAAAAGGGTCAGCTCTTACTTTGTAAAGAATCATGACAGCTTCAAAACACGTAAGCTGGTTCAAAGCATCCATCATATTGAGTTCACCATCGTAAATTCCGAACAGGATGCTTTTCTGCTGGAAAACTCACTGATCAAGCAGTTCCAGCCCAGGTATAATATCAACCTTAAAGACGATAAGACCTATCCCTACATCGTAATCAAACACGAGGCCTACCCAAGAGTGTTCCTTACCCGCAACGTGATCCGTGATGGGTCCGAATACCTCGGCCCCTTCACCTCTGTAGGCAGGGTACGCGAACTGCTGGAAGTGATCAGGTACAACATCCCGCTTCGCACCTGTAATCTCAGCCTTACAGAACAAAATATACGAAAAGGCAAGTTCAAGGTATGCCTGGAATATCATCTCGGTAACTGTAAAGGTCCCTGCGAAGGACTGCAGACAGAAGAAGACTACCGGGCCGGCCTGCAGCAGGTGAAAGACATCCTGAAAGGCAACCTCTCGCCCGTACTGAACATGTTCCGTACGCAAATGCAGAACTGTGCTTCCAATATGGAATTTGAGCAGGCCGAGATACTGCGCAAAAAAATAGAAAGCCTGCAGGCATACCAGTCCCGTTCTACCATTGTCAACGCACGCATGGGCGATGCAGATGTGTTCTCCATCCTCAGCGACGGCAATCATGCTTACGTGAACTACCTCCGCGTGCTCAACGGCACTATTGCCGATACGAAGACCGTAACGCTGGAAAAGAAGCTGGAAGAAACAGACGAAGAAGTATTGGCCTATGCCATCGCCTACCTGCGCGAAGCATTCAAAAGCCTCACCAACGAGATCATCGTCCCCTTTGCGGTAGAATACCCGGAAGAGCATATAACCCTCACCGTGCCCAAGGGCGGCGATAAAAAGAAGCTGCTGGAGCTGTCTGAAAAGAATGTGAACTACTTCAAAGACGAGCTGTATCGGAAAAAGATCCTCCACCTGGAAGGCAAGACTGACGAAGAAAAGCGAAAAGTGTTGTACCAGTTGCAGGCCGATCTTGAGCTACCGATACTGCCTACTCATATAGAGTGTTTCGATAACTCCAACTTCCAGGGCAGCTTTCCGGTAAGCGCCTGCGTGGTGTTCAAAGAGGGTATCGCTTCCAAAAAAGATTACCGGCATTTCAATATAAAAACGGTAGAGGGCATCAACGACTTTGCTTCCATGACAGAAGTGGTGTTCCGCCGCTACAAACGCCTGCTGGCAGAACAGGAGCCTTTGCCGCAGCTGGTGATCATCGATGGTGGTAAAGGACAGCTGGGCGCCGCCATGGAAAGCATCCGCGAGCTGGACCTTATAGGCAGCATGACAGTCGTAGGCCTGGCTAAGAATGAAGAAGAGATCTTTTTCCCCGGAGATAAAGAAAGTATAAAACTGCCCTTTAACAGTGAAAGCCTGAAACTAATTCGCCGCATACGCGATGAGGTGCACCGCTTCGGCATTACCTTCCACCGCCAGAAGCGCAGCAAGGGCACATTCAAGAATGAACTGGAAACCATTAAGGGGATAGGCAGCTCAACCGCCACACAATTGCTGCAAACCTTCCGTTCGGTAAGCCGCATCAAACAACTCCCCCTGGAAGACCTGGAAAAGGAAATCGGTGCAGCAAAGGCAAAGCTGGTATGGGATCATTTTCATCCGCCTTCCTCAATTAATCATTAATTCAGCGAAGCGCCTACTGCACGTAATGCCTGCAATACATGACGCTCTTCGTGTGCAATAAAGAAACGGAAAGTATCTCCTAAAGACAGCTTCAGCCACTTACCCAGGCTGGTAGGCACCCTCAGCCGTTGCAGATTCACGCCTTCCGCGCCTTGCAATAATGATAACAACTGCTGCTGGCCGGCCAGGAATTCGGCAATTACTTTAGCCGCGTCCAGGTCCGTTGCCGGGCGCGCATTTTTGGGTGACTGCATCTTCATGGGCAGGCTGCCATCTGGTTTTGGCTGCATGGTTTTGGTGAACCAGTTACCCAGCCATCCGCTTTTAAAAGACACAGTAGCAGGCTGCTGCCTGGCGTGCCCATGCTCGATGGCACTGGCGATCTGCGGCAAATAGAAACGGCTATAGGTGTTCAGGTGCTCCAGGCACTGTATGGCGCTCCATTTGTCCTGTGCCGGTGGTAATAGCAGTACAGGGGCGGGGAGATGGTGCAGTTTTTCCTCCACTGTCGTCGCCAGTGCTTTTACCTTTTGTTGTAATTGTTCCAGTAATGCTACGCTGTTAAATGTCACGGACATAGTCAGAATATTTGGGGTGTATTGCTGCAAAGGTACCCTTTAAAAGCAACAAGGTCACATGGTTTTTATCAAACCGTGTGACCTTGCAGATTATAGTAGTGTTTAGTCTAGGCTGGTATTAATACTGCCACAGATCCTGCTCCTTGTTGAAGATCTTGTCCTTGATGGCCTGACCTTCCAGCAAACGCATTGTACCATCTTTGATGTAATCTTTGATTTCGCGGTTGTATGCGTTGTTTTCTTTGATAACAAAGCTGGAGAAGAAGCGCATTTCGAACAGGTCCTCCCAACTCATGGAAGCTGCGTCATTGTTCTGGTTGTACACATCGAACTTGGCCAGTACAGGGCGCAGATCAGGGTAGTATACCCAGAAGAGCGGTATGGAAGCGCGGAGGCTGCCGTCCTCGTTCATACGTGATACCATGGGAGCGATGCCCAGGATACGTGTTTTGAGCGCAGAGGCCTCTTTGTCGAACACCCAAACTTCTTTGAGCTTGTACTGTACGATAGTACGGGGATCAAATTCGTCGCGGGTGGTTACCATTTTCTCTTCGCCGGTTACCGGGTCTATACTGCGTACCGTTCTTTCCTCACCGCTGGTTTTTGTCTGGATCTCAGCATAGGTCATCGGTGTGGTGAAGCGATCATCAATCGGGTTGAAAGCAGTGATTTCTCCGGATTTTATGGAAGCCAGTAATATGTTAATAAACAGCTGGTTGATACCGTTTTCGTCTTCCACGTTATACTGGAAGGGAAGGTTCATTTTCTCGCGGATGTCTATCACCTGCCATATACGCTTTTCCCAGAACTTGTCGTCCTCGCGGATATTGTCATAAGCGATAGGTACGCGGTCCCTTACAGAGTTTTTGGAAGTAACACCGTCTACGCGCAGTGATTTACGGGGCGTGTCAGACACCGGGGTGCCAACGCCATCCTGGCGTAAAGGTGCTGCAGCCGGATCAGTGGCCGGAGCCGCCGGGGGAGTTACTGCATTACCTGTAGCGGGGTTTACCACTTCAGCTGAATCCTCCGTTGTCGTAGTAGTAGTCGTTGTTGTGGCTGTCCGACGACGGGTGCTTCCACCCCTGCGCTGCGCCTGCGTTTCTGCTGCCAGTAAAACCAGCACCAGCGCACACCAGCTAATTTTGTTAAATATTACTGCTCGCATAGTTCAGTAATTGATTACTGTTTAGTTTAATTTAAACGAAGTATTACCCATGTTTCGTACAATACCGTCCGGGCCTTTTACTTTAACGTTGTCAAAGTAAACCTGGTCGCCGGCGCGCAATGAACGTACAGCAGCCACTACGTTGCTGGGGAAATAAGCGGAGTTGGCGTCGCCTTCCACATAATCCTTTCCGCGTGACTCGATACCTACGCGGTAACTTACTACATCATATTTAACACCTTCGAATTCGAAGTTTTCCAGGTCAGCCCTTAAACCGCCCTGTACTTTAAAGTCAGCAGCCTTCATTACACCGCTTTTGTTAACACCTACCTTTAATACTGGGTCAGGTATCATCTTTACACGGAATTCTTTGCTGCCCATGCTTTTGGTTTTACCATCCACGTTAGCCACCACATTGATGATAGCACGGCCGGGGTTGGCAACCGTTACAACGTAGTTACCTGCGCTCTGCTTGCGGATGTTACCTACGCTGATGGAAGCATTTACTGCCTCAGCGGGTACACCAGCTGCAGATATTGAGATAGGATTAGGTAATCCTATATACAGTACGTTCATTTTATCAGCGGAGATAGAGGTGGTTGAAGCACCAACGCTATAAGCCTCACTGAAGTTATAAGTTTCCATCTGGCCGTCAGGTTTAGGCAGGGTGATAGTACCAGAGATGGTCTTGTCACCTACACCGCCCACCGGCATAGAAAAGGTACCGAGACCTTCAGTTGCCTGGATGGTTTGTCCGTTCACTACGATGGTAGGATTTACTGTGCTGCTGTAAGCGCCTACGGCGATTTGAGCAGTCAGGGTTTGACCTTCCATCAGGTTCTTGGAATTCAGTGAAATGAACGGCCTTACTTTATCGAACTTAAAGTTGTCTGCATCTATCTTACGATAAAGCTCGTCGATGATCAGCGACTCAGAGTTCTTGATATCGTTCTGGAACTTACCCAGGATGGTTACCGCCGCGATAGTGGGCACCATGTTAAAGTGGTAAGTGGTCCAGGTTCTGGGCTGGCCGCCACCGTGTTCTTCGCTGGATTTACCGATCTGGATCTTCAACGGCAGGGTTTTTTCAAACCTTGCTTTGTCTTTAGCATCAACGTAAGACAGCAGTTTATCACGCAGATCTTTCAGTTTTTGCTCCAGATCGGGTCCTTTTTTCTGGTTCTCCATCACCCTGGTAGGAGCGTCGAGATTATCTTTTGATTTGATATCTCCGTGCTCGTCACGGCCACCAGCTTCCGCAATGATGTTCTCTTTCAAAGTTTCGATATACGCAAACATATCGCCGGTAACCTTTTTCACCTCCTGGGCTTTGATCCTCAGAGGTCCTACCTTCTCAGCGTTCTGCTTCATCTGCTCATCGAACTGCAGATAGGTAAGGTTATTCTTATCAGTGATCGAGATGTTGGAAGTATTGATAGAATTGTTTACGATATTGAATGCGTTTAATATTTCAGCAGAAACGTTCAATGCAAGCATGGCCGTCAAGACCAGGTACATGAAGTTGATCATCTTCTGCCGTGGATCTTTAGGTAGTGCCATAGTTTGTTTTCAGATTTAATGATTGCCTGTTAATAACTCAAAACTATTAGCGTACCTTATCTTCCGTGCATTGCGCTCAACATGTTACCATAGATGGTATTCAGGTTGGACAGGTTCTTAGCCAGCAGAGATATCTGTTCTTGTGTTTTCTTAGCGTCATCGACGCTTCCGCTCATGGCCTGAGAAGTGCTCAACAGGTTCTTGTAGAACGTGTTCATTGCTTTCAGGTGGTTGTTGGTATCCTGCAGCTCCAGTTCATAGATAGCATTCAGGGAAGCCAGGTTTTTGGTCATGCCCTGCATTTGCTCATGGAAATGCCTGGTGGATTCTGATGCACTGTTGAAAGAAGATACAGCGTGAGCGGCAGTGGTGTAAGCCACAGCTACGCTACCGATAGCGCTGGCAGCTTCTCTTGTTTTCTGAGTATAATCGCCTGTGGCAGCAACCACATCGCTGATATCCCTCATTTTATCTACTGTAGTACCTAATTTCTGGAAATTTTCGCTCAGGCGTTGCAGGTTGGCCGGAGTGATGTCTGCTTCCTGCAGCATCTTGTCCAGTCCTGAAATTGCCGGGTGACCTCCGTAGGCTACTTCTGCAGGAGCATGTTGAGCAGAGCTGTCCGGTACAAAAGCGTACACAAAGAAGATCAGTGCTTCAACGCTCAGACCAAGGATCAGGGCGATATCCGCACCCCGCCAGTGCTGCAGTTTAAACAAGGCACCGATAATTACTACTGAAGCAGCGATACATACAAAGAAGTTCAACCATTTCGCTTTGTTAGGATTCATAGCCATAGGTTAAAATTTAATCTGGTTAAAGTTAATTAAGGTTAAAGTTGTTGTTTCGGAATAGTTATTGCTCAAAGATTTGCAGTTCAAGTACATTGTTAGGTCTCTCTCTATATACATGGCTATTAATTTTTTACTTCCTACTGTTAAAATCATTCTTGGAGCGGCTCAGGAACGCTATAGTACACCTGAAACCAATGTATGATTTGGCGCTGTCCTGGTATTCGAAAGAACGGGTACCTGATTGCAGGAAATAACCGATATCTTTCCAGGAACCACCTCTCACAGATTTACGCTTCATTTTCGGCGGAGCGTTATCCGGAACATCCATCCTCAGATATGGGTTCATATCAGAGGTGAAAGAGTAAGAGTTTTCGTAAAAAATGTCCTGTGTCCATTCTGCAACGTTGCCAGACATGTTATACAGACCGTAATCATTAGGCCAGTAAGCGTCAGCCCTTACAGTATAGAAACCGCCATCTTCAGGATAGTTACCGCGGCCGGGTTTAAAGTTAGCCAGCAAACAACCCTTCTTGTTGCGGATATAGTAACCGCCCCAGGGATAAGGAGTCTGTTCCCTGCCACCACGTGCTGCGTACTCCCACTGCGCTTCAGAAGGCAGCTGGAATTTATCTTCAGTGAATAGGTTCTTTGAGTTACGGTAGTCTTCCCAGAACTTACTGCGCCATTCGCAGAAAGCAGAAGCCTGGTGCCAGGTTACCCCTACTACCGGGTAGTTATCGAAAGCCGGATGCCAGAAGTACATACGGGTCATCGGCTCGTTGTAAGCATAAGAGAAGTCCCTGATCCAGCACAGTGTGTCCGGATAGATGGCCACGTCTTTCTTCACGATGAAGGAAGAACGGGGCTTGCCTTTGTTCTCACGCAGCTTGGCCTGGTCCCAGTTGAAAGACTCCTGGTGGTACAACAGCTTGTACACGTCGATCTCCTTCTTATTATACAAACGATCTTCCGGAGAATAGATCATAGCATCGATCTTTTCATACGTTGCCTTGTCTTTCCAGTTGATCTTCTGTTTCCAGTCTATAATATCCTGGTCTCCATCTTTCTTCACATGTCCCATCAGGATATGCGCAATAGAATCCCGTACCCAGTATACAAACTGGCGGTATTCATTATTGGTGATCTCCGTGGCATCCATGTAGAAACCAGAGATGGAGATGGACTTGTTTCTGGCTGTAAACGCATAGTTCACATCCTCATCACTGGGGCCCATGTGAAAGGTCCCGGATGGCACATACACCATTCCATACGGTACAGGCGGGAAGTACTTAGGTCTGGGGCTAACTCCAATAAGTTGCCCTTGCGCATTTTTGGAGGTTTTATTACCACCACAGCTGGCGAGCAGGCTTACCAGCAAAACAGCGAACAGACCACTAGAATAATTAAGCTTCATAAGGGTAGCTTTCAATCTTATAAATTAGTCTTTCAAAGGACATTCAGACAGAACACTCTATAAGTTTTCCACAAAAGTGTTGACATATAACTTATCCACATCTGAATTGGTGCAAGATAACAAATGTAACAATTATTTTTAATCCGTAGTTACTTTTCGTCCAACTTTTTCAAACCGGTTCAGCAACCTACGGTAATTACATTAAACGTTGTTTTTAACATTTTATTATATAAATCGATTAACATTTGTTTCAGTTGTTCACCCTTATGCCTCCAATAGTACTGCAAGTTAGTAATTATTTTAATAAATTAACGATTTCTTGTATATAATTAACTGGCTTAATACAATGATAATCCTGGCATAAATATATTAGCGTTTTTTCTGCTTGCTCCCTTTGTTCCAGTAAAGGAAGGCCCGGACGGTCTTTTTCGTTGCCCAGCAATACTTTAAAAGGAACATAGTAATCATGCACCTGCCGCATCCGGGTCAGGTAGTCTTTTCCAACCACCGCAATTTCATAGGTTCCCTTTACCATCTGCAGCAATTCCCCGGCCCATACCCCGAAAGAAGTTGGATAGCGGACCACCGTTTGCGATAGCCGTGCCAGCATATCCTGCGCCCGGGAGGCCCACTGACGCTGGTCGTACACCAGGGCCAGGTACCGGAGGTTAGCCGCCATTACGGCATTACCACTAGGCACTGCCCCGTCGTAGATCTCTTTTTTTCGTACAATCACGTCCTTTTGTCCCAGTTGGGTATAATAAAAATAAGCGCCTGATTCGTCTGAGAACTGCTCTGTCACAAATTCCGTCAGCTCCCGTGCCTTGGTCAGCCAGTCCAGGTTGCCCGATACCTCCTGCAGGGCAATCAGCGCCCGGATCAGAAAAGCATAATCATCCAGGAAAGCCGGGTACTTTGCCTGACCATTCTTCCAGGTGTGATAGAAGCCTTGCCCATTTTCCGGCTGACGTAAATGCTGCCAGCAAAATTCCATGGCCCGGATAGCAAGGTTCAGATAACGCTCGTTGCCAAGTGCCGCATAGGCCTTGCAACAGGCATGTATCATAAGGGCGTTCCAGCCTAACAGGATCTTGTCATCCAGCCCCGGCCGGATACGTGGCGCCCGCGTCTCCATCAGTTGCTCCCGGCAACCTGCTAATAATTGCTCCAGCGCGGCAGCATCTATATTTTTCATAGCCGCAAACTCCTTTACCGGATGCCGCAGCCATAAAATATTCGTTTCCTCCCAGTTGCCGTGTTCCGTTACATCGTAACATTCACAGAACAAAGGAGCCTTATCGCCCAGCACCTGCTGCACTTCCTCATAGCTCCAGGTATAGAACTTTCCTTCCACCCCTTCCGAGTCTGCATCCAGGGCCGAATAAAACCCTCCCTCCTTATGCATCATTTCCCGTTCTATAAAAGCCAGGGTATCTGTAATAGTTTGTGAATAGCGCTCATCACGGCTAAGCTGGTATGCTTCGCTCAAAACATCTATCAGCAAGGCATTGTCATACAGCATTTTCTCAAAATGCGGGGCCAGCCATTGCTCATCTGTGCTGTAACGGGCAAAACCGCCGCCCAGCTGGTCGTAAATCCCTCCCTGTATCATTTTATCCAGCGATAACAGGGCCTGCTTCAGCGCATCGGGCGCGTCAAAACTATGATGATAACGTAAAAGATATTGTATGGAAAAAGTGCCGGGAAACTTGGGGGCACGGCCAAAACCACCCCAAACCTTGTCTGCCTGCGATAATATGTTCTGGCAGATAGTATCACACTGTTCCCGGGTAAACAGTTCCTCTCTGGGAATGTGGATCAGTGACCCGCTCTGGGTGCCGAATTGATTAGACTGTGAAAGATGACTGGTAAGTGTAGCCGCTTGTTCCTCTATCTCATTGCGGCGTTCTTTGAATGCCTGTGAAAGGGCCAGCAGCACTTCCTTCCACGAAGGACGGTTATAGGCTTTTACCGGCGGAAAGTAGGTACCTCCGTAAAAAGGCCGCTTATCGGGCGTAAGAAAAACATTCAGGGGCCATCCTCCGGCACCTGTCATGGCCTGAAGAGCATCCATATAGATATGATCCAGATCCGGCCGTTCTTCCCTGTCTATTTTGATATTGATAAAATGCTCGTTCATGACCAGGGCAGTGGCTTCATCCTCGAAGCTCTCCCGCTCCATTACGTGACACCAATGGCAGGCTGCATAACCAATGCTGACCAATATAGGCTTATCTTCCTGCAAAGCTTTTTGCAGTGCCTCCTCCCCCCAGGGATACCAATCCACCGGGTTATGTGCATGCTGTAATAAGTACGGACTTGTCTCCCCTGATAATTTGTTCACGTTACACAGGCTATGGTTAGTAAAAACGATCTGGTGATTGGGACAGTTGGACTTTGTGTTCGTTGCTACAATATAATTATAATCAGGAACATAAAAAAAGGACGGCTTTCACCGTCCTTCGCAAGTAAGTTATTTTTTCGTTCTTTTTTCTGATTATTTTTTGTTCAGCTCTGCCAGGTACTGTTCCAAAGCGGCCACCATAGAGGGCGCCTGGGGAGCAGGAGCTTTTACATCGAGTCTTAAACCAGCCTCTTCCACAGCCGCAGAAGTAGTAGGACCAAAGGCCCCGATACGGGTGCCGTTCTGCTGGAACTCAGGTAAGTTCTCAAACAGTGACTTAACGCCGGAAGGACTGAAGAAAACGATCATATCGTATTCACGCGTCAGTACTTCTTTTACATCGTTAGATACTGTTTTATAAAGTGTAGCAGTAGCATACTCGCATTTATTTGCTTTCAGCCACTCTTCAATATCTTTTTTCTGACTGTCGGAACTGGGGAACAGGAATTTTTCATTGTCCCTGTGCTTGTTCATTACTTCCAGCAGGCTTTTGGTAGAACCGTCTGCTCCATAGAACACCTTCCGTTTCCGGTAAAGGATGAATTTCTGGAGATACAAGGCCACGGCTTCTGTAATGCAAAAGTATTTGCAATCCTGCGACACTTTGATCTTCATCTCCTCACAGATCCTGAAAAAGTGATCCACCGAGTTGCGACTTGTAAAGATCACCGCTGTAAAATTCAGGATATCAATCTTTTGTTTCCTGAACTCTTTTGCTGATAATCCTTCTACCCTTATAAAAGGATAAAAATCCAATTTTACATTGAATTTCTTAGCCAGATCATAATAAGGGGATTTCTCAGTTTCAGGCTTTGGCTGGGAAATGAGGATCGACTGAACATGATGTTTTACTTGCAAATCTGCTTTTGACCCGCCTTTTATCATACTTAAATTTGCTCTTGTGTTAACAATTGACAGTAATCATGGATTACCGGTTAACCAGATCAGCAACACCTTTGTTAAAATCAACACGGGCGCTACTTCGAATGCGCAAAGGTAAAGAAAAAAATGCAATTTACTGAAAGATAGATATTGCTTTACTACAGAATAAGATCTAACATATCTGTAGCCAATTAATAAGATTATAAAAAATAACGAAATATATAGGAAGGCGCTGGCTATTTCAGGCTGGCAAAAGGCCAGGATGACCAGGAAAGGCACCAATAATATGCCTAACACCTTGTTGATCAGATAAAGAATGAAAATATACGCATCCGCCAGTTCGGTATTGCCGAATAGCCAGCCGCAAAAACGCAGCACCAGGTATTTGGTTACATAGATCACCGCTACCAGCATGATCAAACCGGGTATGAGCAGCCAGCCGTCAGCATTAAAAATATACTGCTTACGATACATCAGCAGGTACAGATATACCCCTACGCTCACTATAAAAAAGGCATTCAGCAGGAAATTCGGGAAAGGCGACTGGGAAAGCTGGTCTTTTAACTGACGCTGGCTCAGTGTCGGGTTCAGGAACGCACGGAACAGGTCTGAAAAATATTTGAGGTAGGCCATCCGGATAATGCCTAGCAGCAACACAATACCGGTTACCAGGTACACCAGCCAGTCCAGGTCCTTATACGGGCGCAGAACATTGAGATCGTAATAACGCGGTTTGTTGGCTTGAAGGAACATATTCTTACCGGCCAGGCTGCGTAAAAAAATATCGTAAGGATTATCCTGGTGCAAAGTTACAGGGGCCTGCAGCAGCGTAGTATCAGCCGCAGTCTTTGAAGTGTCTGCAGCCGGTAATTGACTTTTCGTAGTCTCCGGCTTCGTGGCAGTAGTTATGGTACCTGCTGGTTTTGGCTTTGCTGCCAACTGACTACTGTCAACGGCCAGCTTTTTCTTCACTGGTGGCTTACGTTTCACGGTATCCTTCACGGTGCTATTCACCTGACTGGCGCTGCTACCTGCACTGTCCGTCTGCCCATATAATTGTAACCCGCTGAATATTAATATGAAGAGTAATAATAGCCCGTTTCGCACCAGATTATTTTTATGTTTGCAAATATAATATAAATGTCTGTGGGTCATAGCCCATGGCCCACAGGCTCTACTCAATTATGGCTGGCATCTATTTACATATACCATTCTGCAAACAGGCTTGTTACTATTGCAACTTCCATTTTTCTACCTCCCTGGCGCAGAAAGATGCGTTGGTAGACAGCCTGTTAGAAGAGATGAGCCTCCGGCAGCCCTACCTCCAGGGCCAGCCTGTTAACACTGTATACTTTGGCGGCGGTACACCCAGTCTTTTATCTGAAACCGACCTGCAGCGACTGATGGAACGCCTGCACCAGCTCTTTAGCATCTCGCCCGATGCAGAAGTAACCCTGGAAGCTAACCCCGATGACCTCCATCCGGAAAAGCTCCGCTTCCTGAAAGCCGCAGGCGTCAACCGCCTGAGCATCGGCGTACAGTCCTTTCATGAAGCTGACCTCCGCTGGATGAACCGGGCCCATAACAGCCAGCAAGCCCTGAACTGCATATTGTACGCCCGTGACGCCGGCTTCAATAACCTGAGCATAGACCTTATATACGGAGGCCCCACCCTCAGCGATGAAGGCTGGGAACAAAATGTACAACAGGCCATTGCCCTGCAGATACCTCACCTGTCCTGCTACGCCCTAACGGTAGAACCAGGCACGGCACTGGACAGCTTTATCAAAAAACATAAGGTACCGCCGGTTGATCCAGACAAAGCCGCCCGCCATTTTGAGCAGTTAATGCAATGGCTGGCCGCCGCCGGGTACGAACATTATGAGATCTCCAATTTCGCGCTGCCGGGCTGGCACTCCCGCCATAACAGCAGCTACTGGAAAGGAGAGCATTACCTTGGCCTGGGTCCATCCGCCCATTCTTTCAATGGCAGTTCCCGGCAATGGAACCTGTCAAATAACAGCGTTTATATAAACGGTATACGGGAAGGAAAAGTGCCTTTTGAAGAGGAAATACTCACTCCGGACATGCAGCTGAATGAATATATTATGACCTCCCTGCGCACCTCAGCAGGCTGTGATCTGCAGCTGGTGGCCAATCAATATGGAGAAGAGAAACGCCGCCGGCTCGAAACCGGCAGCCGGGAATTTATTCTCGCTGGTAAAATGGTAAAAACGGAAAATGCCCTGATGCTTACCCCCAAGGGGAGGTTATTTGCAGATGGAATAGCGGCAGAATTATTTGTTTAGATAGCATCGGTTTATTCTGCCCGCAAGCTTTTCACCGGATCCATCATCGCCGCTTTCACCGCCTGGAAACTGATCGTTACCAACGCAATAAAGACAGCGATCAACATGGCTGCAACAAACACCCATATACTAATGTTGATCCGGTACGCATAATTGCTCAGCCACTGATCCATCACCCACCAGGCTAAGGGAAATGCCAGCACGGCGGCCAGCAATACCAGCTGTATAAAATCTTTCGACAGTAAACCGGTAATACCGCTTACACTGGCGCCCAGCACTTTACGGATACCGATCTCTTTTGTTCGCCTTTCTGCCGTATAAGCAGCCAGCCCAAATAAGCCCAGGCAGGAGATCACAATGGCCAGTACCGCAAAAACGTTGGACAACTTGCCGACCAGTATTTCGCTTTTAAAGAAAGCATTCACCTGGTCATCCACAAAACGATAGTCGAAGGGGTAAACGGGATTATCTTTTTTCATTACCTGCGATATCTTTTCCATCGCTGCTTCCCGGTCTGTTCCGGCTTTGAGGTGCATCACCATTTCATCGGTGGCCATTGGGTCAGAGAAGAATATCACCGGGTCACCATGCTTGTACATATCACCATACACATAGTCCTTTACCACTCCTATTACATGCAGGCTCCGGTTCCCGTCTTGTATGGTTTTGCCAAGCGCACTACCTTTACCCATCAGCCTGGCCATAGTGGCGGAAATGATCACATTCGTGCTGTCTGCGGCGATATTCGTATGAAAGCCTCTTCCTTCTTCCAGCTGCAGTCCCCAGGTATCAAGGAACTCAGGCGATACCGGCCGGAAGGATACCAGTATATCGGCTTGCGGATCTTTGCCCTGCCATGAGTAACCCGAAGTATTATTACTGGTGTATAGCATGGCATCGCTGGTCAGGGCCACATGATCCACTACGCCGGTATTCAGCAGGTCTTGTTTAATAACCGTGAAATCCTCCTTCATCTTACCCATTAAGGTGGTAGCCACCAGGTTATCTTTACGGTATCCCATATCCCGATGCTTCACATGTTGTATCTGTTGATAGATGATAATGGTACTGATGATGAGCACAATGGAAGCCGCAAACTGAAACACCACGAGTCCTTTACGGATAAACGGCGAACTGCCTGCCCGTTGCTTCAGCCCTTTCAATACGGCCACCGGGTGGAAAGACGACATATACAAGGATGGATAACTGCCAGCCACCAATCCGCATATCAATGCTATCGCCAGTAAGGCAGGTATATGCCAGGGATTACCCACACCTAGTGTAAGCTGTTTTTCTACCAGTACATTGAACATGGGCAGCAGAAAGACAACGATCATCACAGCGATCACTACTGCAAGTAATGCCATGCAGATAGCCTCCCCAATGAACTGCAGGGTGAGCATTCGCTTACCGGCCCCCATTACTTTGCGTACACCTATTTCCCTGGCCCGCTTTCCGCTACGCGCAGTGGCCAGGTTCATAAAATTGATACAGGCGATGAGCAGGATAATCCATGCAATATAACCGAACATCCGTACATAGGTGATGCGGCCACCGGTTTGTTTGCCGTCTTCAAAATTGTCGCGCAAATGCCAGTCGTTCATGCTAAACAGGAAGGGCCTTGCCGTAGCGCCCGCCTGTTTCCGTTCTATAAAACCATATAGCTGTTTATTGATAGCCGCTACGTTTGCATTGGGCGTTAACTCAACATAGGTGTTCGTGGAATAAGAACCCCAATAATCGAGGTAGGGCCTGCTTTTGGCGGAGATGGAGAAGGGAGCTATCCAGTCAAACCGCAGCGTAGAATTTTCAGGCAGGTCTTTCATCACCCCGCTCACAACATAACTCTGATCATTATCCACTTTTACTACTTTACCATAGGCATTAACAGCAGACCCGAAGAACCGCGCCGCCATTTTCTCTGAGATCACCAGCGAATACAATTGCGAAAACGCATTTTTCGCGTTGCCCTCAACAAACTGTGTATCGAACATCCGAAAAAAGCTGGAATCCGCATAACAACCGCTCTGAAAAATAGACTGTTCTCCCACGCTGAAAAGAAATGTACTCGGGTTGAGACGGCAGGCATCCGCTATCCCTGGCACTTCCGCTACCATGGCCGCCGCCAGCCGGCCGGGACTTGAAGTAAACGCCCTTGTCTTCCCCTCATATGTCTGGTTGGTTTTGATCCAATACAGCCGGTCTTTTTTAGGATACACCGCATCAAATTCCAGCTCATCCTCCATCCAGAGAAAAATGAGCGATGCGCAGGCAATTCCTACAGCAAGACCAAAGATGTTGAGGAAGCTGTATGTCTTATTCCTCCACAAATTACGCAGAGTAGTTGTAAGATAGTTCTTGAACATCGGCGGGCAATTTATTGGTAAATGGATACTCATTCAGATCTTAAACTTTCCACAGGGTTGCTGAGCGCTGCCTTTATACCCTGGAAGCTCACCGTCAGCAAGGCCACCACCAATGTGCTTAACCCTGCCAGTGCAAAGATCCACCAGGAAATACCTATACTATATTCAACTTTAGACAAAATCACTCTCATCAGCCATCCTGCTAACGGCGCAGCCAATACGAAAGCAAGGCATACGGGCTTTAAGAGGTCCTGCGAAAGCAGTAACCATAACTTCACCACACTGGCCCCGAATACTTTCCGGATGCCGATCTCCTTCAAACGCCTTTCCGCTGAAAATGCCGCCAGCCCGAAAAGTCCCAGGCAGGAAATGAATATCGCAACAATACTAATAACGCCCAGGAAACGGCTGGTGGTCCGGATGCCGTTAAACTTTCTCTGGTAACTGTCTTTAACAAAACTGAACTCAAAAGGATATTCAGGATTATGTTTCTTGAGTACCTGCTCTACCTGCTTCAGCGTTCTTCGCCACTGATCATTATTCGTCACTCGTACAAAGAAATGGTTCATACTGCCTTTGCTAAGGGTGACCATCAACGGACGGGACGCGTCGAAAACATCATTGAACACAAAATCCTTTACTACACCGATCACAGTACTATTCCCCAGTTTGGTGCCCACCACGGGGCTCTTAAGCCCCATTCTTTTCACCGCAGTCTCATTAATGATACAATCTCCGGCGTTGCCTCCCAGCTCCTCACTGAAATCATGGCCTTCTGCCAGTGTAAGGCCCGCTGTCTTCACCCAGTCGTATTGTACCTGGCCAACATTGACCATGAAGTCCTGGTCGGCTGTTTTTCCCGGCCATTGAATATCATTGGTGGCGGCGCCGTACATCACAAGATTATCTGTACCCGCTGATACGCTGGTGATGCCTGGTATACGTACCAGTTCATCTTTCACCACCTGGTATCTTGTCCCCATTTCACCCCTGGCGGGAATATCAATAAGGTTCTCCTGTTCATAGCCAATAGGGCGGTTCTCCACGTGGTCCTTTTGCCTGATAAAAACCATGGTCACAATGATGAGAAAAATAGACAACACAAACTGGACAGTCACTAAACCCTTCCGTAACAGTGAGCCGCCTTTACCCACAACCACTCCCTTTAATACCTTCACCGGCTGAAAAGCACTCAGGAAAAACGCAGGGTAACTGCCTGCCAGCAGACCTGTCAGCAATGCCAGGCCCAGCACAAGCAACCAGCTATACCAATCTGCAAAGCCCAGTGAAAGGTCTTTATCCATTAACCGGTTCAATTGGGGTAACAGCAGCTGAACCAGTACAGCGCTTATTACGAGGGCGAGCCCGGTAAGTAACAGCGCTTCTGCCAGGAACTGCGCGATCACCTGTTTACGTGAGGCGCCCAACGTTTTTCGTACGCCTACTTCACGTGAGCGCTGTAAGGAACGGGCGGTGGCGAGGTTCATGAAATTAACGCAGGCGATCAGCAGCACAAACAGGCTCATGGAACCCAACAGGATCAAAATCTCTATATGCCCTCCGGCGGGTTTACCATCCCGGAATCTACCGTATAAATGCGATTGCTTATATGGATAGGCAAACACGGTAGTGCTCTTGTTCTCAAAGAAAGGCTGGGTCAGTTTTCTTACTTTTTCATTAAAGGCGGCCAGGTTGGTATTGGGCTTCAGCAACACATAGCCGGCGATGGCAAAAGCATCCCAGTTATCAAGCATTCCTTTGTTCTGCTGTTCGAAAATGCTGAAGGGCAGCGCTACATTAAAGAAAAGAGAGCTCTTGCGCGGCACATCCCGGATCACCGCCTCTACTTTAAGATCACGCTGGTTATTATGCCGTATGATCTTCCCTATGGGGTCCTCTTCTCCAAACAGTTTCCGGGCTGTTTGTTCAGAGATCACGATAGATCCGGCTTCCCGTAATGCCGCCACAGGATTGCCTTTCACCGCCGGGAACCGCATGATGTTGAAAAGATCCGGCTCCGCATAAAGGCCGTGTTCATAAATGCTCTTGCCCTTATAGGAAAGCAGATGGTCGTTCAGGTCCGCTATGTAAGACATGTATTGTACCTCCGGCACCTGGTTGCGTAATATCGCTCCCAGCTTGCCTGGCACAGACTGCCCGGTAACGATCTGTCCTTCATGCTGGGCATTCACCATCAGCACATGTATATCAGAAAGGTTTTTGTGAAATTTATCATAACCGGCTTCGTCTCTGATCAGGAGTATGCCCAGCATGCCGGTGGCCAAACCAATAGTAAGCCCGAAGATGTTGATGAGGGCTGACATCTTATTTTTCACCAGGCTTCTGCGAGCCATTTTAAGATAGTTACGAATCATGGGAGTTAAGTTGTGATGCAATCCCCGCTATCAGAATGCCAGATTCCCACTTTATACTAATCACCTGATTACATGTGAGTTTATTGTCTAACCTGTCCGGTATCGTGCTGATGATTGTCCGCAAGTGGACAAGGTGCGTACACATCCGGACAACTCACTTACCAACTGGCCTAAAATGAGAAAAGGCGGTAAAAACCGCCCAATTTCTTATAACCATATCCTATGAAAAACCTGATACAAAGATATGAGCTGCATGGCTGCTTATTTGGCCCATTTCGTAAAACCCCTATTTTTTCCGGTAAACGCCGTGATCTAGGCCGTCTTAACCAACGCTTAACAATAACAGGCTCTATATCAGGGCTATACGAACATTTTATATTACTGGAAGAAGTAACCAACGGTCTCCTATAAACGCGAAAAAGGCGGTAGGAATACCGCCTGATTCATTTAACCATATCCTATGAAAACCCGTAATGAAGTTACGTTATACACAAGCCCATACTTACGTGAATTGGTAAAACAGTTATTTTCCTTGGTAAGCGTAAGGATTCAACCCTTCTTAACCCTTATTTAACAATAGCAGGGGTAACAGGCCCCTATAAACGCGAAAAAGGCGGTAAGAATACCGCCTGATTCATTTAACCATATCCTATGAAAACCCGTAATGAAGATACACCATACACAGGCCTGGTCCGCACGGGACTTGGTAAAACGGACATTTCCCTTGGTAACCGTTAGGAATCCTCCCTTCTTAACCATCATTTAACAAGGCATTTAACCAGCGCTTAACAAACAAAGCCCTGATCCTCAACCGGAAAATAGTACTAGCTTTATAAAAATCACCTTATGAACCCGACGGCAATCCAAAAATGGCTACTGTTTATACTGTTCTTCGCTATGGGCGCGTGCAGCCCCATCCAGGTGCTTGACCAGGAACCGGCGGAGAACTTCTCTCTCAGCAATTACCGTACGTTTAACTTTTACGAGATCGATGCCAGCGGCGATAGCCTGAGCAGTAAAGCATACCGGACTGGCATTGCTTCTCTGAAAACAGAGATCAGGCAACAGTTACAGAAGCGTGGACTGCAACTAGGCGAACATGATCCGGATCTGCTGGTCAACATCGGCATCGTGATCAAGGCAGATGCACCCCGTTATATTGTGCAAAAGCGCTACCAGGTTGAAAGCGAAGAAAAAGCTCAATACACGGAAGGCACAGTATCCGTGCACCTGGTAGACAGGATGAATAATAAACTGGTATGGCGCGGCGTGGTAGAAGGCGTTGTACCCGACAGGCCGGCAAGCCTGCAACGCAATGTGGCTGATGCCATGGAGGTCTTGTTCAAGGGCATTTAAAAAAACAGGCCTGCCTTAACGACAGACCTGTTAAACGAATAGTATATCAGTAATACATTAATTCACTTCAAGCGCATCTTTCGAAGGCAGCTTCGGGAAAGGGTTATGCGGTTCTGCCTGGTACCAGAACACCACAGAGCTGATGTCTGACTGCTGTTGCAGGTAACGTCCGCCACTGCGCCAACCCAGGTCCTGGATGCTTACCCGCAGGTCTTTATCAAAACGGATGGGATCCATAATATGCCAGCGGTACAGGCCAAAGCGCTGTTGCGAGTCATACACGCCGTTGGGCCTTATCACCTGGTGCAGGCCGGTATAAGGTGTGCTGAACTCCTGGTACTGGCGGGTAACGCGGTTCTCAAAATTGTATGAGCCGCAGAAATAATCCTCTGTACCGGTGCCGCAGATAGTAGGGAACTGGCTGTCGCCATCCATAAAGAACTTGATCTCGCCTTCGCCCCACCAGCCGTTATTATTCACACCCCAGGCCATATAGGTGCCTACGTACTGGCCTTTGCCCTTAATACCATCTACCAGTGTATAGCTGCCGCCTTTGGTAGGATTATCGCGGCGGAACTGTGCATGAAAATAACCAGCATCATCCGGCACTTTGGTAAGCGTATAGTCAATCTGGTAATACAGCGTCATACGCTCTGTATTGATGTTCTCCATGGTGATCCTGCACTTTCTGCGGAAGGGCATGGCCCAGTAGCAATTAAATGCGCTGCCCGGATTCACGCAAATGGCCAGGGAATTAAGCTGCGCATACTGTCCCCAGCCCATGCCGAAGAAATCACCTACAGGCGCTTCTACAGAAGGTTCTTTCTCGTCATCCCAATAGATACGGAGAATGGAAAAACGCCAGTTGCCGGTAGGCGTCATCCAGATGTGTTGTATAGCGCCGGGGCCTTCTAACTCTGCCAGCGTATACGTTTTTCCCGGCTCAATATGAATGTAGGGGCTTACCTTCCATCCCTGCCCCAGCTCTTTAGCGGCCTGATTGGCGGGGCCTTGTTCAAGGGTGGCCATACCGCCTTTACCCTTTTCGCCGCTAAAATTTTCCGGGCTGATGCTGCGCGTTTTTGCATCGGAAAGCTGGAACAGGTTGCCCATGTTCATGTTAAGCCCGTTGAAAGGTTGTTGCTGTGCGTGAAGAATGTTTGCTAACAGTACTGCACAACATAGTGTAAGGCATTTACGTACCATGAGTGATAGGTTTGAAACGTGGATTGATAAATAAATATGGAAAAATGAAAATGTCCTGGCGCGCACACGAACGGCCAGGACATTAAAATACGCTAAAAAATTATTTTATTTCACGCCGAATTTATACACACACGTGTGCCCGTAGGTGGCTCCGGGCTTCAGTACTACTGAAGGGAAGGAGGCCTGGTTGGGTGAGTTCGGGAAATGTTGCGTTTCCAGGCACAGCGCGCCACGGAAAACGTAGGTCTTGCCCTGTTTGCCGGTATCGCCTGTCATAAAGTTGCCGCCATAGAACTGAACGCCCGGCTCTGTTGTCCACACTTCCATATAGCGGCCGCTTTGCGGTTCCAGCACGGTAGCTGCGAGAGACAGTTCATTGCCTTTCTTGTTCAGCACCCAGTTGTGATCGTATCCCTTTCCTAATTTCAGCTGCTCAAAATCTGCATTCACTCTTTCGCCGATAGGCGTAGGCGTGGTAAAATCCATCGGCGTGCCTTTTACCGGTTCCAGCTTGCCGGTGGGGATCAAACCACCGTCTACAGGCGTAAATTTGTCTGCATTAATGCTCAGCACATGATCATTGATATCGCCGTTACCAGCACCCTTCAGGTTAAAGAAGGAGTGGTGGGTAAGGTTCACTACAGTAGCCTTATCGGTGGTAGCTTTATAGGAGATCTTGAATTCATTGCTGTCTGTCAGCTCGTAGGTCATGGTAACATCGAGGTTGCCGGGATAACCTTCTTCGCCGTCTTTTGACAGGTAATGGAATTCTATGGCGTGGTCATTAAGCTGCTTGGCATCCCAAACCACATCGTTAAACCCTACCTTACCGCCGTGCAGGTGGTTTTCCCCGTTATTTACGGCCAGGGTATACTCCTTGCCATCCACCTTGAATTTGCCTTTGGCAATACGGTTGCCGTAGCGGCCAACAACGCCGCCATAATAACGGTCTTTGGTGCTGATATACTTGTTCAGGTGATCGTACCCCAGTTCCACATCTTCCAGCTTGCCGCTTTTATCAGGCGCCAGCAGGGCCACCACTTTTGCGCCATAGTTGGTAACAGCCATCTGCAGGCTGGCATTTTTCAGGTAGTACAGTTTTACCGCCTTGCCTGCCACGGTGCTGTCAAAATTGGCCGCCGGGATAAGGGCCTCAACGGAAGTAGCAGCCTGGATACTGTCTTGATTTGTGCTCATACTATCAACAGAATTATTATTTGTGTTGGTACCGGATGACTGACAGGCGCTCATTCCGAGTGCGGTGGCCACCGTTAGCAGTGAAAGAAGATTTTTCATATCGTAGTAATTTACAAGGGTACAATATACGTTTAAAGTTTGAAAACACTCGCTTTCAACAGCAAACATAAATTGTCAAAGCAACAAACATAAAAAAGCCGGGAAATGAGTTTCCCGGCATAATATTTTGGCCTTTATCCATTAAAAGTGCATTACGCCATTGGAGTGGTAATGCATTGTGTAGTATAGCTCCACAAAATAAAGGCTGCCGGCGGTAATTTTATCGCCGCAAACAAAATAACGTTTCCGGTAACGTTTGCATTAAACTTTTGCATAATGCATCAGTCTAAAATTTAATTGATCATCCTGGATGACCGTTTATGAAATATAGTACGTGTCCTTACGGGATATTTATTTTATTTGTCAGGTAGTTAAGAAAAGGGCCTTTTCACATAAGAGTAGCCGGATTATTATCACAGCATCATCAATGGACGAATGAAGAATAAGCAGGTAACCATCAAAGACTTGGCCAGAAAGCTGCGCCTGTCCGTATCCACAGTATCCCGAGCCTTAAGAAACCTGCCGGATATTAATGAAGATACAAGAAAGAAAGTACTGGAGCTAGCCACAGGGCTAAACTATGAACCCAATTACATAGCTCAGAGCCTTATTAACAAGCAGACACGTATCATCGGGGTAATAGTGCCCCTGGTGGCCACGCATTTCTTTTCTAATGCCCTCGCCGGTATGAACGAAGTGGCCAACCAGCGCGGCTACCATCTGATGTTTTGCCAGAGCAGCGAAAATGCTGAACAGGAAGCAGAGGGTATACGCCAGCTGGCCTCCTGCCGTATAGATGGCTTGCTGATCTCCGTGTCTAAACAAACTAAAGACGCCGCACCGTTCCTCAAGTTGCAGGAAAAGGGCATCCCCTTCATGTTTTTTGACCGGGATCTCCGGGACGTGCCCGCCTCCCGGGTGATAGTAGACCAGTATGCAAGCGCCTTTAAGGCAGTAGAACATATGATCAAACAGGGTCGCCGCAATATTGTGCACCTGGCCGGCCCTCAGGGACTCTCCGTTTCAGACGACCGCCTCCGCGGCTATGAGGATGCCATGCAAAAATATAGCGTTCCCTATACCCCTAAACATATCGAGCATTGTGAAAAGTTCCAGTACGACTCGCTGGAACGCCTTAAAAAGCTCCTGAAACTGAAACCCGACGGCATTTTCTGCGTAAACGACCCATCGGGAGTGATTGCCATCAATTATCTGAAAAGTAATACCTCCTACCGGGTGCCGCAGGACATTGCCATCGTAGGTTTTAACGGCGACCCCGTGGCGGAAGTGGTAGACCCGGCCCTTAGCACCGTTGTGCAACCCGGCTATGAAGTAGGTGTGGAAGCCCTGAAAATGCTCATCCGGCACATAGAAGAGAAACCGTCCGAAACAGAGAAGATGGTGTTGGAGGGAAAACTGGTGATAAGGGGTTCTTCAAAGATCAGCTGATGCGCCAATGGCACATCAGCTGACTAAATATAGTATTACCAACCCAGCAGGTAGGCAAATATCAAAGGCGCTACTATCGTAGCATCAGATTCTACAATGAACTTGGGGGTATTGATATCCAGCTTACCCCAGGTGATCTTTTCATTGGGCACAGCGCCTGAATAAGACCCGTAAGAGGTAGTAGAATCAGAGATCTGGCAGAAATAGCTCCAGAAGGGCACATCATGCCATTCCAGGTCCTGGTACATCATGGGCACCACGCAGATCGGGAAATCGCCCGCAATACCACCGCCTATCTGGAAAAAGCCTACACCCTTACCGGAAGAGTTCTTACGGTACCAGTCAGACAGCCATACCATGTACTCAATACCGCTCTTCATGGTAGAAGCTTTCAGCTCACCTTTGATGCAGTAAGAAGCAAATATGTTACCCATGGTGCTGTCTTCCCATCCGGGCACTACAATAGGAATATTCTTTTCGGCCGCTGCGATCATCCAGCTATGCTTGGTGTCGATCTCATAATGCTCTTTCATTACGCCGCTCAGCAGCAGCTTGTACATATATTCGTGAGGGAAATAACGTTCTCCTTTATCCTCAGCTTCCTTCCAGATCTTGTAGATATGCTTCTGGATACGGCGAAAAGCCTCTTCCTCCGGGATACAGGTATCTGTTACGCGGTTAAAGCCCTTTTCCAGCAGCTCCCACTCTTCCTGCGGACTGAGGTCACGATAATTAGGCACCCTTTTATAATGAGTATGCGCAACCAGGTTCATGATATCTTCCTCCAGGTTAGCGCCTGTACAGGAAATAATATCCACTTTCCCCTGCCGGATCATTTCAGCGAAGGATATACCAAGTTCGGCGGTGCTCATGGCGCCTGCCAGCGTTACCATCATTTTCCCGCCTTCCAGCAGGTGTGTCTCATATCCCTTGGCAGCGTCTACCAGGGCAGCCGCGTTAAAATGCCGGTAATGATGCTGGATAAACTGTGAAATGGGCCCTTTGTTCATTGTCAGTAATTTAAGGCGGCAAAGTTAACAAAAAAAAGGCCCATAGCAACACCACTATGGACCGGGGACAAATCAACAGCTTATAGAATGGCTGAGACGGAAATTAAGCTTTTTTCAGGCGCTGGTGCACGCTAAGCTGCCCATTGCTGTCTGATTTCAACACTATCCAGGTATCTTCACCTTCCAGTGTTACATAGTAAGTAGTAACGTTGGAAGCATCAAATTCCACTGTTGAGCGGATCTTATGATTCGGGTAGCGTTTCTGCACTTTAGTGGCCACAGCCAGCGGCAGCTGCTCTTCCGAAATGTAACGGCGTGTTGAGAGCAGGTTACCGTCTGCGTCAAAGTAGGCAGATACTACTGTTTCACCCATCATAAATTTAGCGGTGAAGAACTTGTTATCCTCTGTATACCACCTTACGTGGGTAGCAGTGGAAAAAGTCTGGCTTAAAGCAGCTTTCAGCTTGCTGGAAGCCTCTGTTTCTGTGGAGTGAGCCCACACGGTGGTCCCGCTTAATAAAGCGGCGACAACACAAAGCATCAAGAACATTTTTTTCATGGCGGAAGTTTTTTTTAGGGTTGATTTGTTTGCTTGTTTTAATTTCTACACCAAAGGTAATGTGGTCCTTAACCGCCGCCAACCCATTATTTGCTAGTGGTATAGCTTGATCAGTTCAAATAGATACTTGTTGCAACACCTACAACCAATATGTTATTTTTTTGGCTAAAAGCCGGGCCGCAGTACAGTGTTTGCTGCCAATTCACGAATGTTGCACCGGCCGGAGTTAAGCTTTTGTTAAAGTGGAAGAACGAAGGATGAACGGATGAACGGATGCATAGATGTACGGATATGCCGATCCAATGATGCCTAAAACCCTTTACTATGGCGGATATCCATTGCTTCAAGATAACTCCGTATATCCCTGGTTTACTCCGTTTGTCCGTTGTTTTATCTATGCAATCGATTCAATCGTTAAAAAATAATTGCCGATATTCGTTTCAAACCATCAGCACATCAACATATCCGCACATCATGAATTTTCTCGCCCATGCATATCTATCTTTTAATGATCCTGCGATCACCATCGGCAACATGATCGCAGACTTCGTAAAGGGCAAACAGATCAACCTTTATGACGAAGATATACAGCATGGTATACGGGTACACCGGGAGATAGATAACTTTACAGACCATCACCCGCTTACACGTGAGGCCCGGCAGCTGTTCCGGCCCTCCTGCGGGCTTTACGGCGCCGTGTTCATAGATGTGGTGTATGATCACTTCCTGGCCAGGGACACCCAGCACTTTACCAACGACAGCCTGGCCCGGTTTTCCCAATCTGTTTATGAGCTGCTGGAAGAACGGAAAAATACCCTCCCGCCGGTGTTCCTGCAGGTGTTCCATTTTATGCGCACAAATGACTGGCTCTATAATTACAGCTCCCGGGAAGGGATCTTCCAGTCCTTCTCAGGCATCACACGAAGGGCGCAGCACCTCGAAGTGCCCGCCACCGTACCCTTCGCTGTATTCGAAAACCACTATGCTGAGCTGAAAAACTGCTATGAGGGCTTCTTTCCCGATCTGGAAGCACATGTAAAGGGTTTAATAGCTTAAACCCTGAAACGCCCAAACCGTCAAACTCAAACATTTTTTCTAAGTTTGAATCCGGATTAAAAAACTAAAGCCACCAATGAAGAAAGTATTTCTCTCTATTGCAATGATCATGTTATTAGGCGCCATGCTGCCTGCAGCTGCGCAGGACAAAAAGCTGCCGCCGATTGACGCCAGCCCTATGGATATGGCTTACTACCCGCCGGTATATCCCTACCTGGTAAAAGTAAAAGGCGAGCCCGGCAACCTGGTAGCCAGGGTGATCTACAGCCGCCCTCAGAAAAAAGGCAGAACTATCTTCGGAGAACTGGAAGAATATGGCAAGGTTTGGAGACTGGGAGCCAATGAGGCAACAGAGATCGAATTTTTCATTCCGGTGAGCATTGGCGGAAAACATGTTCCGAAAGGCCGCTATACCCTGTACGCTATTCCGCAGGAAACAAAATGGACGATTATATTGAACCGCGAAACTGATATCTGGGGCGCATATAAATATGATCAGGCCAAAGATGTATTAAGGACCACCATTCCTGTTCTTAGCCAGAGCGCTCCCGTAGAAGCATTTACAATGTTGTTTGAGAAAGCCGATGGAGGCGCTAACCTGGTAATGGCCTGGGATACTGTGCTGGTTAGCCTGCCCGTGAAGTTCAGCGAAAGGACTACTGGTAAAAGAAAATAAAAAAAGGGTGGTAAGAATACCGCCCTTGTAAAAATTTTAACCATATCCTATGAAAAACCTGAACCAAAAGTAGTCGGAATGCGCACACGGGTTTCCCCGGTTTTGGTTAACGCTGCAAAAATGTTCGTGAGTGCATCGTTTTTTCAGGTAATGGCATCAAAAACGCCCTTTTTCGCAGGCTGCCGCTACAACCCTACCGTATTTCTACGTATAGTCACGTTGAGTAGAAACCCCCTTATAATTCATTATCAGGGGGTTTTAGTACCTTTGGTAGGTTTGAAGGATGGTACGTACTCCACCAAGGTGCTAACTTTCAATCCTTTAATGTTCAAACTTTCAAATTAAAGAATAGAGAAATGAAGCTCGGAACTAAGCTGATACACGCTGGTGTAGTGCCCGACCCGTCTACCGGGGCCATCATGACGCCTATTTACCAAACCTCCACTTATGTACAGGCTGCGCCGGGGCAGCACAAGGGCTATGAATATGCCCGTACCCAAAACCCTACCCGCGATGCCCTCCAGGCTGCGCTGGCAGCCATAGAGAACGGTAAATACGGTATCTCCTTTGGCAGCGGGCTGGCTGCAACAGACGCGGTGATCAAACTGCTGAACCCGGGCGACGAAGTGATCGTTTCAAGCGACCTCTATGGCGGTACCTACCGGATCTTTACCAAAATATTTGAACGTTACGGCATAAAATTCCATTTCATTGACATGCAGGATGCTCAGCAGATCCGCAGTTACCTGAATGCCCAAACGAAAATGATATGGATAGAAACACCTACCAACCCGCTCATGAAAGTAATAGATATTGCCGCCTGCGCAGCCATTGCAAAGGAGCATCACCTGCTACTGAGCGTAGATAATACCTTCGCGTCCCCCTACCTGCAAAACCCGCTGGACCTGGGCGCCCATATAGTGGTGCACTCCGCCACCAAATACCTGGGCGGCCACAGCGATGTAGTACACGGGGCCATTATTGTAAAAGATGAAGCGCTGGCGCAGCAACTGTATTTTATACAGAACAGCTGCGGTGCGGTGCCCGGCCCCCAGGACTGCTTCCTGGTGCTGCGCGGGCTTAAAACACTGCATGTGCGTATGCAACGTCATTGTGAGAACGGCGAAACCATCGCCCGCTTTTTGCGCCGGCATCCTAAAGTAGATAAAGTGTTCTGGTGCGGTTTTGAAGATCACCCCAATCATTCCATCGCTAAACAGCAAATGCGCGGTTTTGGCGGCATGATGTCCTTTACGCTGAAGAATGACAGTATGGAAGCCGCCATGAAAGTGCTCAGCGGCACCCACCTGTTCTCTCTGGCGGAGTCACTGGGCGGCGTGGAATCCCTCATCGGGCATCCAGCCAGCATGACACATGCCTCCATTCCCCGGGAAGAACGCCTGAAGAACGGGCTGGTAGATTCCCTCATTCGCCTGAGCGTTGGTATTGAAGATGCGGAAGATCTGATGGCTGACCTGGATAATGCCATAAAGTGAATCTCTATAACCGATTCTATGAAACTCCAGGAATTAAAGCGCTACCTGGATCAAAAGGCAGCGCATTACGACCATCCTGATTTTATCGCCGGCGACCCGGTTTGCATTCCGCACCGGTTCACGCGATTACAGGATATTGAGATTGCAGGACTTTTCGCCGCTACGCTGGCGTGGGGCAACCGTACCACCATTATCAGCAAATGCAAAGAGCTGATGGGGATGATGGATAACGCGCCCTATGATTATATCCGGCACCACCAGCCCAAAGAGCGCCTGCAATTGCTGCAGTTCTGTCACCGCACCTTTAACGGCATAGACCTGCTCTATTTCGTCGAATTCCTGCAGCACTATTATACCAACGTTACCTCCCTGGAATTTGCCTTCAGCGGTCACCTCTCGCCCGAAGACGAGACCGTGGAAAAAGGCCTGATCGGTTTTCACCGCATCTTTTTTGCGATGGAGCATCCCGAACGCACCCGCAAACATGTGTCTACCCCCGAAAAAAACTCTGCCTGCAAACGCCTCAACATGTATTTGCGCTGGATGGTCAGAAAAGATAAAAATGGCGTGGATTTTGGTCTATGGCATCACATCTCTCCATCCCAACTGGTGTGCCCGGTAGATGTTCATGTTGCCAGGGTGGCCACCCGCCTTGGCCTGATCAGCGAGGATAAGTCCAACTGGAAAACAGCCCTGGAATTAACCGCCCGGCTGCGCAAAATGGATCCCGAAGACCCTGCGAAATACGATTTTGCATTGTTTGGATTAGGAGTGATAGAGAAGTATGTTTGAGGTTCTAAAATGTTTTAATAATGAAGTTTATTTCAAGTCTGATCATCGGTGTTTCGCTTTCTCTGACGGCTGCCGCACAGGAGTATGTTGAACTGGGCTACAATTTCAAGGCCGGCGAACAATTTGAACTGAAACAGGAAAGCCGCAGCGAAACCTATACCACCGTAGACGAAGTAGTGCAACGCGTTACCAGGGATTTTAACAATACCATCGCCATAGATGTTACTGAAGTGAACCCCGGCCGTACCCTGCTCACTTTCCGTTATAAAGAGCTGAAATTTAACTTCAACAGCAAGAACCAGAATATCTACGTTGACGCCAATACACCCAACGATAAAGAGCCCTTCCAGGCCGCCCTTAAAAATATCCTGGACCATCCCTTTACAGTAGACCTGCAGGGTACCGGCACCATTAACAAAATAAACGGGCTGGATAACCTGCTTGACAGTGCAGCCACCGCTTTTACCTCACTCAAAAAGGATGAACAGGAAGCTTATAAAAAGCTGATGAAAGACCAGTTTGGTACGGAAGCCTTCCGCGCCTGGCTGGAGCAGCTGCTGGTGATCTATCCCGCCCATGGAGTAAAAACCGGCACTCAGTGGGAAGAAAGCGTACCCCTTCGTACCGGCCTGGTAGGACGGATGGACCTGTACTGGAACCTGCAGACCTGGGACAGTCAGACCGCCAAAATAGGCGCCACCGGCAAGGTAAAGACCGATAAGCTGCAGCTGCTTACCCTGGAAGAAGGCATTCAGGCCACCGCAGAAATAGAAGGCACCATGCAAAGCAACTACCTCATCCTGCGCAGCAGCGGCCTGCCCGGTATCTGTATACAGAACCTGGAAATGAACGGTAATTATACCTACAAGGCCAATAAGGAGAAACGCCTGAAACGCGACCTAAAAGTGCCCGTAAAGGTGATCACCAACGCCTCCTACAAGATCAAACAAATGAAATAAACCAATATGAGCGAGGTGCCGGAGAAATACCTGGAAACAACTGCCCGTGAACTGGGTGAAACCATGGAGCTGCGTTTGCCGGATACCATTAGCTACGAACGCCTGGAAGAATTGCTGGCAGAACGGCTGGAAATATTGATCAGCCATCACTTCCAGCAATTCGTTTTTTTATTGTACCGTATTGATGTGCCGGAAAACCAGATAAGAGACATCCTGGAAAAAGATGCAGGAGCTGGCGCCTACCACAAAATAGCAGGGCTGCTCATAGAAAGACAGCTACAGAAAATAAAATCACGCGAAACGTATAAAACAAGTCCACCCGAAAACGAGGAAGACAGATGGTGAGCCTAAGTACGCTCAAACATCAGCTCTTTTACTTTGGTCTTATCCTCCCGTTCCTGCTTCAGGTTAAACCCCGTTCCGAATACCACATCCCATAAGGAAGAACTAACGCCAAACCCTTTCTCATCACTTTTGTAATGATGCAGATGGTGGTTACGCCATACAGGTTTCATGAACCTGAAGGGAGGATTCCAGGCATGTATAGCATAATGCATACTGCCATAGATAAGATATCCCAGCATAAAGCCGGGGAAAAAAGAGAAAGCATACTCCCTCAGGAAAAGATACTGACCTGCAAAGATGATAGATGCCAGTATAAGACTGGGTACAGGCGGCATGAACAGCCGCTGCTTATCCCGCGGATATTCGTGATGGTTGCCGTGCATTACATATACCACCCGCCTTACTTTAGGGTTGTCGCTGGCAAAGTGGAACATAAAACGGTGCATCACATACTCAAAAAAAGACCAGAAAAAGATGGCGCCAAAGAAGATAAGCGCAATAGTACCGATACTAAAATCCAATACCCGGTAACTATGATACAGCATGTAGCCGATGATGGGCAGATATAAGCCCCAAATGATCAATGGATGCGTTTTGGTGAGCATCTCCAGGTATTTACTCTCAAACAATCTGGCCTGTCCTTTATTCTTAATCTTGTCAAACTTCATAGACCCCTGGTTTTAGGCAAAATTACGTCATTAATTAAATAAACGAACCAGCAGCCAGGTACCCCTATAGTGTTTCAGGTACAGATTATCAACATGTTAAAGCACTAATGCTGCAGTAATACAGGCACTGTTACCATCGTGTATTTTTTTTCATGGAGGAAGTTCAGCAATTTATCAAGATCATCCCAGCACTTGTCGGTACGCCTGGGATCTACACCTGCATGCATCAGCAACATAAAACCGTTTAGCCCTGCAGGATATTGTTGTTCATAATTGTAAACAGATTGCATGATAACATCACAGCTACGGTACTGGCGCAGCTGCGGCCAGGTGTAGTCTGCATTGCTCAGTGTGCCAGGCGTAAAGTTCACCAGCTGCAGGCCCAGCCTGTTTGTCCAGGCTGCGATGGTATCGTTGTACCATTCATATGGCGGCAGGAAATAAGATGCAAGCGCTTTACCGATGCCCTGTTGTTCCATAGCGCGATAACATTGCTGCAGATCTGCAGTAAACTGCGCTTGCGTTACCAGCAGGCTGTCCCTCTTTACCCAGTCGTTATACAACAGGTGCTGGTCCGAATGCGGGCCAAGATAGTGTCCCTTGCGCCGCAGTTGTTGTATCAGCGCCTTGTTGGCAGGATTACGGTAAAACCTGCCGGTAAGGAAAAAGGAAGCAGGTGCTTTGTGCTGCTCCAATATCCTGGCAATAGCTGCCCCGCCATCCCTGAACTCATCAGCTGTAAATACCAGGGCCAGCCTGCGCTGTGTACTGTCTCCTCGGATAATGGCGCCATGGCTATATGTTGAGGCAGCAACGCGCTTAGGCTGCGCTTCATACTCCTGCGCGGCCAGCAGGTATACCAGGCTGGCGGTGCCATCCATAGTAGGCTCGTTGGTGGAGTAATCACCGAAATCATCATGATATACGGCCAGGTCAGACTGGAAAGTCACGTATTCATCACCGTTATGCAGCGTAATACCAATAAGGTTTTTATAGATGCTGGTGTACACCGGGCCATCTACCAGTCCGCCGCTGACGGGATACTGATACAGGTGACTGAAGGAGCTATGCGGATCTTCCGGAAAATCCCCGCCTGCCGGTAGTCCCGCCACCATCGTAGTGCCCCAGGGATTGCAGCCGAACAGCCAGTCGATATTGGCCTGTTCCAGCGCCTGGTAGCGCTTATCTTTCGTGATATGACGGTAACGGTTACACTGAATGGCGAAAGAAACGGTCAGGTTATTAGAACACCAGATAAAAGGAATGCCCCTGAAAAATGCATTCCGCCGGGCCTTTTCCCAAACTGCGTTGATACCCTGACGGTAATAGCGCATGGTGCTGTCTTTCATCTCAGCGCCGGCCTTGGCCAGCTCATAATGACCGAAATTATGGAAAGGATACCACTGGTAGTGCCTGGCGGTATCTGCGCCCATCCAGGGAGTAAGCGGTTCTGTCCGGGCCCAGCTAAGAGCCTGCTGCTGCAGGTCTTTTTTACCGGATAACTGTCCCAGCATAACAGCGCCTAGCTCCATATCATCCATCCAGTTGTCTTCTTCATAGAAATAGGGCGCGCCACAGGGCGCCGTCTGGCATACGCCCGGATGTGCAAGGCCCAAAGCAAAGGCCGATGCCGCTTTGCGTGCCAACAGGGCGCTGTATGCACTATCTGTATGCTGATATAAGGTTGCACCTAACGCAAAGGCGCTGGCAAATTTACCGGCAGTAGAAGCAAGGCCGGTACTGCGGTTCTTGTATTGCTTGAGGCCCTGCGGAAGGCCGGTACAAAAATATACCGGGCGCTCCAGCCCCTTGCCGTAACTGGCCGTATCCTGTGTGGGCAGGCGCATGCCCCGGTGATCGCGGTCGTCTGCTATCTGGTTGAATAACTGGTCATCTGCCGGATGCATCTTCAGGAGCCAGTCCAGTCCCCAGCGGGCCTCATCCAGTACGTCAGCTACCTGGTTGCTGCCGTTCAGGCCATTGGCGGCGTGGGCATCAGTGAATACCGGCCCGAAATCCCGCCAGGCAGCCAGTAGGTGATAGGCAGCATTGGCGGAAGTAGTAACATATTGCAGGTAGTCACTGGCGTCGTGCCAGCCGCCTGCCACATCTATATGAGTACCGTCGGGCATCGGGCCGTACACGGTAAAGCCGTCGTGTGTATGACAGGAATCTTTGAGATAAGGGTTAAACCCGCTGCGCTGCTGCCGCAGATATTGCAGGCAGAAGTCCGCAGCGCCTCTGTAAACATCCGCGCCTATGCGAAATACCGGAGAACGGCCATTACCGCAGGCAAGATAATAAGTGCCGGGCTGCCGGTATCCGCTAAAATCCAGACGCCTGGTATGCGTAAAAGGTCCGTAAGCGCCAAAATCAGGACTGCTCTTACCCTTCCATACCACGCGCCCGCTGGCTGCATCGTGCAGCGTAAAAGCGGCGGCAGGCGGGTTAGCCTTGGCGCACCACACCGCGGTCTTACCACCGGCTGGCGTATATCCTAACTGGTTAATTCTTATCCATGCAGTGACGCTGTCATTACCGGCGGCGGTAAATGGCAGCAGGAAGAGCAGTACAGACAGTAATCGCATGACATTATTGATGGGAAGAGCTACCTCACAGCCGCAAACTTTTCAAGATCTGGCGCGTACGTCCGTTTACGCTCCAGTTCGTACTGATAGATGATGTTTCCGATCTCTTTAAAGAAGGGATAACCTTCCGTTTCATATTCGTACCGGTCATCATTCAATATTCCGTCCCGGTTCACATAAACAGTGCCTGTGAGCATGAACTCTACATTGTTCTTAAAGTCCACAATATAAGCCGCATCGGTTAAAAACCCGAAAGCCCAGCCTGTTTTATTGAATACGCGTATGTAAGGCGGTATCTTACCCTGGTCCGCTTTAAACATAAAGAACTTGGTAAAACTGTCAAAGTACTGAATGGTGTCGTACTTCGGATAATCAGACTCCCTGGGCTTGGCAGACATGTAATGATACAGGAAGCGGTAGTCCTCCCTGCTCAGCTTGAAGCGCTGCTCTTTGGGCACTGATTCTGGAAACAACAGTGTTTGCAGCATATGCTGTATATCTTCGATGGGGAAATTATTATGCTTAGTAAAATCCAGCGGAGTATGGATGAGCGAATCCACACGGTTCATGTGCGCCTTACCGATCAGTATCTGTTTACTGAAATCAAATGGCAGGTTGCAATAGTCCGCCGATTGGGCAAACACCTGCTTCCCCTTATTCACAAAACGTACAGGATTGGTATGACGATTGCCATCCTCATCCAGCGGCATAAAACGCCTTACAATACGTATATCCTTATAGCCGCGGGCCCATAGCTTTTCATGGATGGATCGCATGCCCACAAATTCGTACAAGCGGTTATAAGCGTTATTATCACTGACCAGGAAGATCTTCTTGACATAATGCGCTACGGAAGGCAATCCATTCTGCGCAGTACTGTCGCTATACACTTTTGCCTGTCCCGGGTATGCGCTGTCTGTCAGCATAGGGGTATTCATATCCAGGCCCCGCTTGTGCAGCTCATGCAGCCTTTCAAGCGCCAGCGCGGCTATCGGCATCTTGACCATGGAAGCCGGGTTGAAGTAGGTATTACGGTCCACATTGAAATAGTAATGCCGGAAATGCGGACGGTTGTGTTTGTCCCGGTCAATCTGTGTGTACATCAGCTGGTAACGGAAAGAGTCCGGGTATTGCAAAGTATGTTTCAAGGCAGCAGAAGCATGCTGCCTGATTAACTTTTCGAGAAGGGTATCTGTACGTGTTTGCCCTCCTGCCCACAGGTATAAAAATGTGGCGATTAACGTGAGTGGAATTCGTGGCATATCTTCAAAAATAAAAATATATATTTGGCTATCATACACCTAAGGCAAAAATTTATCTAGTAATGAAGCTTGTAACATACCTGAGAGATGAGGCCGATCAGCTGGCCATTTTAGTGAACGGCTTACTGTATAATACGCAGGAGCTGCATCCCGACCTGCCCGGCAACATGCAGATGTTTCTGCTGATGTGGGAAGAAGTGATCGATATCGCCCGGCATGTAGATGAACAGCTGAAAAGCGGACAACATGTAGGCGGCGCTATTGGCGTTCCTTACGATAGCGTGCAGGTACTGGCGCCTGTGCCATTCCCTGCTTCCTGCCGCGACGGCTATGCTTTTCGCCAGCACGTAGCGGCTGCACGCCGTAACCGCAAGATTGAGATGATCCCCGAATTTGACCAGTATCCCATCTTTTACTTTACCAATCATAACGCCATACAAGGCCCCGGTAAAGTATACTGCATGCCTGATCATTTCGATAAGCTGGACTTTGAGCTGGAAGCAGCCATCGTGATCTGCAAGCAGGGACGCAACATTCCTGCAGAAGAGGCGGATGAATACATCGGCGGTTTCATGATCATGAACGACCTGAGCGCCCGCACCCTGCAAATGGAAGAAATGAAACTGAACCTCGGCCCTGCAAAAGGAAAAGATTTCAGCACGGTGATAGGCCCTATGCTGGTAACACCGGATGAACTGGAAGAATTCCTGACGCCGGCTAAACCAGGGCATACCGGCAATAACTACAACCTTAAAATGACCTGCAGGATCAACGGCGTACAGGTGAGTGAAGGTAACATGGGTGATATGGACTGGACCTTTGCCGAGATCATAGAACGCTGCGCCTATGGCGTAACACTCATGCCCGGCGATGTGATCGGCAGCGGCACCGTTGGCACCGGCTGTTTCCTGGAGCTGAACGGCACAGGCAAGCTGCAGGACCCCAATTACCAGGAACAGTGGCTGCAAGCAGGCGATGTAGTAGAACTGGAGATCGATGGACTGGGCACCCTCCAGAACACCATCGAACAGGAAGAAACCGATTTCTCTATCCTTCGCCGCAAGAAAATGAGCGTACAATAAAACCACCAGATCCAATGTTGCAGATCGTTCCGGGGCAGGTTAAGACAGGAGAGCTCCATGCTTACCTGCTGGGAGCAGTAGCGCCAAGGCCTATCTGCTTTGCCAGCACTATTGATGCCGATGGCCATCCTAACCTCTCGCCCTTCAGTTTTTTTAATGTATTTGGCAGTAACCCTGCTACACTTATCTTCTCCCCCGCACGCCGGGTGCGGGATAATACCACCAAACATACCCTGGAGAACATCTACGCCACCAAAGAAGTAGTGATCAACGTGGTCACCTACCATATGGTA